>TARA_R110002051_G_scaffold10536_2_pt1 | contig 31233 bp, 41 predicted proteins | sample TARA_R110002051 | Tara Oceans TARA_R110002051 (sample SAMEA4397023) | marine metagenome | biome: Polar Biome; feature: [MES] marine water layer (ENVO:01000295) within the mesopelagic zone...; material: water (ENVO:00002006), including particulate matter (ENVO:01000060) such as...... | reverse complement strand
CGCGATCCGCGAAGGCGGCCGCACCGTCGGCGCCGGCATCGTCGCTTCGATCGTCGCCTGATCGACGCAAGGCGGGGGCCGACGCAGGTTGCGCCGGCTTCGCTGCTCTGCAGCGAACAATGATTTAAGCAAGCGGCGTTTCGTCGCTTGCTTATGACACGAAAATGTAGCAAATGGCGCGCAAGCGCGATTTGCCCCTGCTTCGAATGGGGCAGGGAACTGCAATCAGCATCAAGGTGGGTCGCAAGGCCCGAAGACTGGAAAGGGATACCGTCCTGCGGTGTTCCTCTCGATCTTTGAAACCGGTGGTCCGCCTTAGGTAAAAGAACAACCCGTGCCTTTACGTTGGGCACGCGTAGTAACAGACAACAAGGATAACGTCGAATGAACGGCCAAAATATCCGCATTCGCCTGAAGGCGTTCGATCACCGAATTCTCGATGCTTCCACGCGCGAGATCGTGTCGACGGCGAAGCGCACCGGTGCTAGTGTCCGGGGCCCCGTTCCGCTTCCGACCCGAATCGAGAAGTTTACGGTTAACCGGTCTCCCCATATCGACAAAAAGAGCCGCGAGCAGTTCGAGATGCGCACCCATAAGCGCCTTCTCGACATCGTAGATCCGACACCGCAGACGGTAGACGCGCTGATGAAGCTCGATCTCGCCGCAGGTGTCGATGTTGAGATCAAGCTCTGAGGCGGTTGTCTCGAGCGGAGTGAGAAGGAATTAACCGATGCGTTCGGGTGTAATTGCACAGAAAGTGGGAATGACCCGCGTCTATAACGACGCTGGCGAACATATCCCGGTAACAGTACTGCGGCTCGAAAAGTGCCAGGTCGTTGCCCAGCGTACCCAGGAAAAGAATGGCTACACGGCTATTCAGCTGGGTGCAGGCACCGCCAAGGTGAAGAACACGACGAAGGCGCTGCGCGGCCATTTTGCCGTTGCTGAAGTCGAGCCAAAGGCGAAGCTCGTCGAGTTTCGCGTGACCGAAGACAACATGATCGACGTTGGCACCGAGCTGACGGCCGGCCACTTCACCGCTGGTCAGCTGGTGGACGTGACGGGTACGACGATCGGTAAGGGCTTTGCGGGCGCCATGAAGCGCCACAACTTCGGCGGTCTGCGGGCCACGCACGGTGTGTCCGTTTCGCACCGTTCGCATGGTTCGACCGGTTCCAACCAGGATCCGGGCAAGGTCTGGAAGGGCAAGCGCATGGCGGGCCACATGGGCCAGACGCGCGTCACCACGCAGAACCTCGAAGTCGTCTCCACCGATGAGAACCGCGGCCTGATCCTCGTCAAGGGTGCCGTTCCCGGCTCCAAGGGCGCTTGGATCGTCGTTCGCGATGCCATCAAGTCGGCCGCGAAGTAAGGGAGCCAAGCACATGGAATTCAACGTCAAGACCCTCGAGGGAAAAGACGCCGGCAAGGTCTCCCTGTCGGATGAGATTTTCGGCCTCGACCCCCGCGAAGACATTCTCGCCCGTATGGTTCGTTGGCAGCTCGCCAAGAAGCAGCAGGGCACGCACAAGACCAAGACCCGTGCAGAAGTCTCCCGCACCGGTGCCAAGATGTACAAGCAGAAGGGTACGGGCCGCGCTCGTCACCATTCGGCACGTGCACCTCAGTTCCGTGGCGGTGGCAAGGCTCACGGCCCGGTCGTCCGCAGCCATGCCCACGATCTTCCCAAGAAGGTCCGTGCGCTTGCTCTGCGCCACGCCCTGTCTGCCAAGCTGAAGTCGGAAGACCTGATCGTCATCGACAACCTGGTTGCCGCCGAAGCAAAGACCAAGGCGCTTGTCGGTTCGTTCGCGTCGATGGGCCTCACCAACGTGCTCTTCATCGGCGGTGCGGAACTCGACAACAACTTCAAGCTCGCTGCCCAGAACATCCCGAACGTCGATGTTCTGCCGGTTCAGGGCATCAATGTTTACGACATCCTGCGTCGCGGCAAGCTCGTGCTGTCGAAGGCCGCAGTTGAAGCTCTAGAGGAGCGTTTCAAGTGACCGATCTTCGCCACTACGATGTGATCGTATCTCCTTCGATCACCGAAAAGTCGACGCTGGTATCTGAGCAGAACCAGATTGTTTTCAACGTTGCCAAGGATGCTTCCAAGCCGGAAATCAAGGCTGCCGTCGAGGCGCTTTTCGGTGTGAAGGTCAAGGCCGTCAATACGCTGGTCCGCAAGGGCAAGGTTAAGCGTTTCCGCGGCTTCATCGGCAAGCAGAAGGACGTGAAGAAGGCTATCGTGACGCTGGCCGAAGGTCAGTCGATCGACGTCTCCACCGGTCTCTGAGGAACAGAAAAATGGCATTGAAAAGCTACAATCCGACGTCTCCGAGCCAGCGACAGCTGGTCATCGTCGACCGGTCTGGCCTTCACAAGGGCAAGCCGGTCAAGGCGCTGACGGAAGGCCTCTCCAAGAGCGGCGGTCGTAACAACCTCGGCCGCATCACCGCCCGCTTCATCGGCGGCGGTCACAAGCGTACCTATCGCCTGATCGACTTCAAGCGTCGCAAGTTCGACGTCGAGGGTACGGTCGAGCGCCTGGAATACGATCCGAACCGTACCGCGTTCATCGCTCTCATCAAGTATGAGGACGGTGAGCTGGCCTACATCCTCGCTCCGCAGCGTCTTGCTGCCGGCGACAAGGTCATCGCGTCCGACAAGGCCGTGGACGTCAAGCCGGGCAACACCATGCCTCTGCAGTACGTTCCGGTGGGCTCGATCGTGCACAACGTCGAGATGAAGCCGGGCAAGGGCGGTCAGATCGCCCGTTCGGCAGGCACCTACGTGCAGCTCGTCGGTCGTGACCAGGGCATGGCGATCCTTCGCCTGAACTCGGGCGAGCAGCGCCTCGTTCCGGGCTCGTGCCTCGCCACCGTCGGCGCCGTGTCCAACCCGGACCATGGCAACATCAACGACGGCAAGGCCGGTCGTACCCGCTGGCGCGGCAAGACCCCGCATAACCGCGGTGTCGTCATGAACCCTGTCGACCACCCGCACGGCGGTGGTGAAGGCCGCACGTCGGGTGGCCGTCACCCAGTCAGCCCGTGGGGTAAGCCCACCAAGGGCAAGCGTACGCGCTCGAACAAGTCGACTGACAAGTTCATCATGCGTTCGCGCCACCAGCGCAAGAAGTAAGAGAGGTAGTCAGGAATGGCTCGTTCAGTATGGAAAGGCCCGTTTGTTGACGGCTATCTTCTCAAGAAGGCTGAGAAGGTTCGTGAAGGCGGACGGAGCGAAGTGATCAAGATGTGGAGCCGCCGTTCCACCATCCTGCCGCAGTTCGTCGGTCTGACGTTCGGCGTCTACAACGGCAGCAAGCACATCCCGGTCAGCGTCAACGAAGACATGGTCGGTCACAAGTTCGGTGAGTTCGCGCCCACGCGTACCTATTATGGTCACGGCGCGGACAAGAAGGCGAAGAGGAAGTAACCATGGCGAAGGCAAAGACCGAACGCCGGCTGAAGGACAATGAGGCGCAGGCAGTTGCCCGCACCATCCGCGTCAGCCCGCAGAAGCTCAACCTGGTTGCCGCCATGATCCGTGGCAAGAAGGTCGAACGCGCGCTCGCAGACCTCGAGTTCTCTCGCAAGCGCATCGCCGGCACGGTGAGGAAGACTCTCGAGTCTGCCATCGCCAACGCCGAGAACAACCATGACCTCGACGTCGACTCCCTGATCGTATCGGAAGCCTACGTCGGCAAGTCGATCGTCATGAAGCGTTTCCACGCTCGCGGTCGCGGCCGTGCTTCTCGCATCGAGAAGCCTTTCGCGCACCTGACGATCGTCGTGCGCGAAGTCGAGGAAAAAGGGGAGGCCGCATAATGGGTCAGAAAATCAATCCAATCGGTTTCCGCCTCGGCATTAACCGCACCTGGGACAGCCGTTGGTTCGCCGACAATGCCGAATACGGCAAGCTGCTGCACGAGGATCTGAAGATCCGCGCGTATCTGATGTCCGAGCTGAAGCAGGCCGGTATCGCCAAGGTGGTCATCGAGCGTCCGCACAAGAAGTGCCGCGTCACGATCCACTCGGCGCGCCCGGGTCTGATCATCGGCAAGAAGGGCGCCGACATCGAGAAGCTTCGCAAGAAGATCTCGACGATGACGAATTCGGAAACGCACCTCAACATCGTTGAAGTGCGCAAGCCCGAAGTCGACGCCACTCTGGTTGCCCAGGGCATCGCCCAGCAGCTCGAGCGTCGTATCGCCTTCCGTCGTGCGATGAAGCGTGCCGTTCAGTCGGCGATGCGTCTTGGTGCCGAAGGCATCAGGATCACCTGCGCCGGCCGTCTCGGTGGTGCGGAAATCGCCCGTACCGAATGGTATCGTGAAGGCCGCGTGCCGCTTCACACGCTGCGCGCCGACATCGACTACGGGACGGCGGAAGCCGAAACCGCATTCGGTATCTGCGGCATCAAGGTCTGGATCTTCAAGGGCGAAATCCTTGAGCACGATCCGATGGCTTCCGAACGCCGCGCTCTCGAAGGTGACGCACAGGGTCCCGCAAGCCGTGGTGATCGTGGCGACCGTGGCGATCGTCGTCGCGAAAATGCTTGATTAGCGCTGGCGAAAGATAAGCTCGGAGAAGTAAGAAAATGTTGCAGCCAAAGCGTACAAAGTTCCGGAAGCAGTTCAAGGGACGTATCAAGGGTGTTGCCAAGGGCGGATTCGATCTGGCCTTCGGTGAGTTCGGTCTGAAGGCTCAGGAGCCGAACCGCGTCAACGCTCGTGAGATCGAAGCCGCTCGTCGTGCCATCACGCGCTATATGAAGCGTGCCGGCCGCGTGTGGATCCGCGTCTTCCCAGACGTTCCGGTCACAGCCAAGCCGACGGAAGTCCGCATGGGTAAGGGTAAGGGTTCGGTCGAATACTGGGCATGCAAGGTCAAGCCCGGCCGGATGATGTTCGAGATCGACGGTGTATCCGAGGAGATTGCCCGCGAGGCACTTCGTCTCGGCTCCGCCAAGCTCTCGGTTAAGACGCGCTTCGTTCAGCGCATCGCAGAGTAGGAGAAGGCACGATGAAAGCCGAAGAAGTTCGCGGCCTCACGGCCGACCAGCTCAAGGACAAGCTCGCCGACCTCAAGAAGGAGCAGTTCAACCTGCGCTTCCAGAAGGCCACCGGTCAGCTCGAGAAGTCCTCGCGCGTTAACGAAGTCCGCAAGGACATCGCCCGCGTCAAAACCATTGCCCGCCAGAAGGCGGCAGAAGCAAAGGCCTAAAGGAAGAACAATATGCCGAAACGCATTCTGCAGGGCGTCGTAGTTTCCGACAAGAACGAGAAGACCGTTGTTGTCCGCATCGAGCGCCGATTCTCCCATCCGCTGCTTCAGAAGACGGTTCGCCGTTCCAAGAAGTACAAGGCGCACGACGAGAACAATCAGTACAAGGTCGGTGACGTGGTTTCCATCCAGGAATGCGCCCCGATTTCCAAGGATAAGTGCTGGACGGTGATTTCCGCCCAGGCTTAATTTCAGTCATTTGCGCCAGGCTCTTGCTTCTGGCGCAGATTTCTGTATGAAGCACGCCATCGGCGCAGGACGCTCGGCAACGAGCGTTCTTTTGCTTTGAGCGCAGGGAAGGTCCTTTTTAAGGAAACCACCTTGGCAAGATCCGTCCCGCGCACAATGAAATTCTGTCCATAAGCCGGATCGGGGCGTTCGCGCGCCCGGTCGTTCCGGTCATTAGAAAAAGGCGACCTGAAATGATTCAGATGCAAACAAACCTCGACGTGGCGGATAATTCCGGCGCACGTCGTGTCATGTGCATCAAGGTGCTGGGCGGCTCCAAGCGCAAGTACGCTTCGGTCGGCGACGTAATCGTCGTCTCGATCAAGGAAGCTATTCCGCGTGGCCGCGTGAAGAAGGGCGATGTGATGAAGGCGGTGGTTGTGCGTACCGCCAAGGACATTCGTCGTGCCGACGGCAGCGTCATCCGCTTCGACAACAACGCGGCGGTGCTTATTGATAACAAGAAAGAGCCGATCGGTACCCGTATCTTCGGACCGGTTCCGCGCGAACTTCGCGCCAAGAACCACATGAAGATCATCTCGCTGGCTCCAGAAGTGCTGTAAGGGAGCGATACCGATGCAGAAGATCCGCAAGGGCGACAGTGTCGTCGTATTGACCGGCAAGGACAAGGGCCGTACCGGCGAAGTCCTCCAGGTTATGCCGAAGGAAGATCGCGCACTCGTGCGCGGTATTAACATGGTGAAGCGCCACCAGCGTCAGACGCAGACGCAGGAAGCCGGCATCATTAACAAGGAAGCATCCATCCACCTGTCGAACCTCGCGATCGCCGCGAAGGATGGCAAGCCGACCCGCGTTGGCTTCCAGGTCGTCGACGGGAAGAAGGTGCGAGTTGCCAAGCGTACGGGAGATTTGATCGATGGCTGAGGCGAAGTATGAGCCGCGGCTCAAGACAGAATATGTTTCCCGCATCCGCGGTGCGCTGAAGGAAGAATTCTCCTTCGCCAACGAGATGATGATCCCGAAGCTCGAGAAGATCGTCATCAACATGGGCGTGGGTGAGGCGACAGCCGATTCCAAGAAGCCCACCGTTGCTGCAGCGGATCTCGCTGCGATCTCCGGTCAGAAGGCCGTGATCACCAAGGCACGCAACTCCATCGCTGGCTTCAAGGTCCGCGAAGGCATGCCGATCGGCGCCAAGGTTACCCTGCGCGGCGCACGCATGTATGAATTCCTCGACCGCCTGATCAACATCGCGCTCCCGCGCGTTCGCGACTTTCGCGGCCTGAACCCGAAGAGCTTTGACGGCCGTGGCAACTTCGCCATGGGCATTAAGGAACACATCGTGTTCCCTGAGATCAACTACGACAAGGTTGATCAGATGTGGGGCATGGACATCATCGTTTGCACGACGGCCAAGGCCGACGACGAAGCCCGGGCTCTCCTCAGAGAGTTCAACTTCCCGTTCCGTCAGTAACCGTAACGACGAGCGTAGAAAAGGAACTCCGATATGGCGAAGACTAGCGCAGTTGAAAAGAACAAGCGCCGCCGCAAGACAGTTGCCAACCAGGCCGCAAAGCGTGCGACCCTGAAGGCAACCATCATGAACCAGGGCCTCTCGATCGAAGAGCGGTTCCAGGCAACACTGACTCTTGCCTCGCTGCCGCGCGATGGCTCCAAGACCCGCATTCGTAACCGTTGCGAAGTCACTGGCCGTCCGCGCGCATTCTATCGCAAGCTCAAGATGTCGCGTATCGCGCTTCGTGAGCTGGGCAATTCCGGCAAAGTGCCGGGTATCGTCAAGTCGAGCTGGTAAGGAGACAGTTAGATGACCATGACTGATCCGTTGGGCGATATGCTCACCCGCATCCGCAATGGTGCCGCTCGCCGCAAGACTTCGGTGACGACGCCTGCCTCCAGACTGCGCGCACGCGTTCTCGACGTGCTGCAGGCCGAAGGCTACATCCGCGGCTATTCCCAGACCGATTACGGTAACGGCAAGTCCGAGATCGAAATCGAGCTGAAGTACTACGAAGGCGCGTCGGTGATCCGTGAGATCGGCCGCGTGTCCAAGCCGGGCCGCCGAGTTTATGTCTCGGTGAAGTCCATTCCGCAGGTCGCGAACGGCCTCGGCATCACCATCCTTTCGACTCCGAAGGGTGTGATGGCCGATCACCAGGCTCGCGAACAGAACGTTGGTGGCGAGGTTCTTTGCTCTGTCTTCTAAGACAGGGCAGGGATCTCCATAGCGAACAGACAGGACAACAAAATGTCTCGTATCGGTAAGAAGCCCGTTCCGGTTCCTGCTGGAGTTACGGCCACGGTTGATGGCCAGAAAGTGACTGCCAAGGGCCCGAAGGGCGAGCTTTTCTTCGTTGCAAACGACGAAGTGAAGGTTGAACACAATGACGACGGCGTGTCGGTGACCCCGGTCAACGACAGCAAGGACGCCCGCTCCAAGTGGGGCATGTCCCGGACGATGATTGAAAACATCTTCAAGGGCGTGAAGGACGGTTTCGAGCGCAAGCTCGAGATCAACGGCGTCGGTTACCGTGCGTCCCTGCAGGGCAAGAACCTGCAGCTGGCTCTCGGTTTCAGCCATGACGTTGTCTACGAACCCCCGCAGGGGATTTCGATTGCCGTGCCGAAGCCGACGGAAATCATCGTCACCGGCATTAATAAGCAGCAGGTCGGTCAGGTTGCAGCGGAAATCCGCGAATACCGCGGTCCGGAGCCCTACAAGGGCAAGGGCGTCAAGTACGCCGAGGAACGGATCATCCGCAAGGAAGGCAAGAAGAAGTAAGGATCACGCGATATGGCTAGCAGGAAACAAGCACTTGCAAAGCGCGCGAGCCGCGTGCGCCGCCAGATTAAGGCGGTTGCCAACGGCCGTCCGCGCCTGTCGGTTCATCGCTCGTCGAAGAACATCTATGTCCAGGTCATTGACGACGTGGCCGGCCGCACGCTTGCAGCCGCCTCCACGCTCGACTCGGATCTGCGCTCGAAGCTCAAGACCGGCGCTGACGTTGAAGCAGCGACCGCCGTCGGCAAGCTGGTGGCGGAACGGGCGACGAAGGCCGGTGTAAAGGAAGTCGTGTTTGATCGCGGCGCCTTCATCTATCACGGCCGCATCAAGGCCCTGGCAGAAGCTGCCCGCGAAGGCGGACTGAGCTTCTAAGGAATTTGCCCGGCCTCGCGCAAGCGGGGCCGGGCGAACGCGGTTTCTCCGCACCCGATCCTGAACCGGATCGCCCTGTAATCTGCCGATTGCACCCGGAAAAGAAAAAGGAAAAGGACAATGGCACAAGAAAGAAGAGGTTCTCGCGACGATCGCCAGAACCGTGACGAGCGCGATAGCGAATTCGTCGACAAGCTGGTCGCGATCAACCGCGTCGCCAAGGTCGTCAAGGGCGGCCGTCGTTTCGGCTTTGCTGCTCTCGTCGTCGTCGGCGACCAGAAGGGCCGCGTCGGCTTCGGCCACGGCAAGGCACGTGAAGTGCCGGAAGCCATCCGCAAGGCGACTGAGTCCGCCAAGCGCGACCTGATCTTCGTACCGCTGCGCGACGGCCGTACGCTGCACCACGACCTCAACGGCCGCCACGGCGCCGGCAAGGTTCTGCTGCGTGCCGCCAAGGCCGGTACCGGCATCATCGCAGGTGGCCCGATGCGCGCCGTCTTCGAAACACTCGGCGTCAGCGACGTTGTTGCGAAGTCGACCGGTTCGTCGAACCCGTACAACATGGTTCGCGCCACTTTTGACGCCCTGAAGCATCAGGTGCATCCGAAGGACGTCGCAGCACAGCGCGGTCTCAAGTATGCCACGCTTCAGGCTCGTCGCGCCGCTTCCGGCATTGCTTCGGAAGAATAAGGAGAGCGATCATGGCCAAGAAAGCTACTCAGGCAGAAGCCAACAAGACGGTTACGGTCGAGCAGATCGGTAGCCCCATCCGCCGCCCGGCCGTACAGCGCGCAACGCTGATCGGTCTCGGCCTCAACAAGATGCACCGGGTCAGCACCCTGGAGGATACGCCTTCGGTTCGTGGTATGATCCGTGCTGTCCAGCATCTCGTTCGCGTCGTCGACGAGAAGTGAGACGGGGGAAGTCATCATGAAACTGAATGAACTCAAAGACAACGAAGGTTCGACGAAGAACCGCAAGCGCGTCGGTCGCGGTATCGGCTCGGGCTCGGGCAAGACCGGTGGTCGCGGCGTGAAGGGTCAGAAGGCTCGCTCCGGCGTGTCCATCAACGGCTTCGAAGGCGGCCAGATGCCGATCTATCGTCGCCTGCCCAAGCGCGGCTTCAACAACATCTTCTCGTCGGACTTCGTGACCGTATCGCTCGGTCGCATCCAGACGGCGATCGATGCCAAGAAGCTCGACCCCAAGGCAACGATCGACGCTGCGGCCCTGAAGGCTGCCGGCGTGATCCGTCGCCCGCGCGACGGCGTCCGCATCCTGTCGGATGGCGAACTGACGGCCAAGGTCACGATCGAAGCCGCCGGTGCCTCCAAGGCTGCCGTCGAGAAGATCGAGAAGGCCGGCAGCACCATCAAGCTTCCGGAAGCTCCTGCTGCCGAATAAGCCGTATAAATCGCCCGGCGTGCTTCACACCGGGCGATTTTGCTCCCATATGTGAGCCTCACGATTCTGGGACCGGCCGCTACGGTCGCGCTTTCCGGAACCATACGGAAAACAGGGTGAGGCACTGGTTGCGTCCCGCGCTCCCGCCCGTTTTCATCAACTGAATTCAGACTGCTTTCCGGGCTTGGCGCCTTCCCGCCGCCGGAATTGGTCAGGCGGAGAAATGCATGGCTTCTGCAGCGGAACAACTTGCCTCCAACCTCAATTTTTCGACCTTCGCCAAGGCGGAGGATCTCAAGAAGCGGCTGTGGTTTACGCTGGCAGCTCTCCTCGTCTATCGCCTCGGCACGCATATTCCGCTGCCCGGCCTCAATCCGGAGGCTTATGCCGCGGCCTTCCAGGGCCAGTCCGGTGGTATCCTCGGTCTCTTCAACATGTTTGCCGGCGGCGCCGTGGAGCGCATGGCGATCTTCGCGCTCGGCATCATGCCCTATATCTCCGCATCGATCATCGTGCAGCTGATGACTTCGGTCGTTCCCTCGCTGGAAGCGCTGAAGAAGGAAGGCGAGCAGGGCCGCAAGGTCATCAACCAGTACACCCGCTACGGCACCGTCCTGCTCGGCACGCTGCAGGCCTACGGCATTGCCGCAGGCCTCGAGAGCGGCAATGGTCTGGTGCTCGATCCGGGCTGGTTCTTCCGCATCACCACCGTCGTGACGCTTCTGGGCGGTACCATGTTCCTGATGTGGCTCGGTGAGCAGATCACCGCCCGCGGCATCGGCAACGGTATTTCGCTGATCATCTTTGCCGGCATTGCTGCAGGTCTGCCGACCGCCTTTGCAGGTACGCTGGAACTCGGCCGGACCGGCGCTCTGTCGACGGCGCTGATTCTCCTGGTCATTCTGGTGGCCATCGGTGTCATCACGCTGATCGTCTTCGTCGAACGTGCCCAGCGCAGGCTTCTGATCCAGTATCCGAAGCGCCAGGTGGGCAACCGCATGTTCCAGGGCGACACCTCGCATCTGCCGCTGAAGCTCAACACCGCGGGCGTGATCCCGGCGATCTTTGCCTCGTCGCTTCTCCTTCTGCCGGCGACGGCTGCGGGATTTGCAAACAGTGCCGAGCTTCCGAGCTGGGCAACGACGGTAATCGCCGCGCTTGGTCACGGTCAGCCGGCGTTCATGGTGCTCTACGGCATGCTGATTGCCTTCTTCGCCTTCTTCTATACGGCGATCGTCTTCAATCCGAAGGACACCGCCGATAACCTGAAGAAGCATGGCGGCTTCATCCTGGGCATTCGTCCGGGCGAACGCACCGCCGACTACATCGACTACGTCCTGACCCGAATCACAGTGATCGGCGCGGTCTACCTCGTCTTCGTCTGCATCCTGCCTGAGCTGCTGATTGCCCGTACAGGGGTACCATTAGCCCTTGGTGGTACTTCGCTTTTGATCGTGGTCAGTGTTACGCTTGATACGGTCGCACAGATCCAGGGTCACCTGATTGCTCAGCAGTACGAGGGGTTGATCAAGAAGTCGAAACTGCGTGGAGGAAAGAGGGGACGATGAGACTGATACTTTTGGGACCGCCGGGCGCGGGGAAGGGGACCCAGGCCCAGCGGATCGTGGATAAGCACGGAATTCCGCAGCTATCCACCGGCGACATGCTGCGGGCAGCCGTGGCGGCACAGACGGACGTCGGCAAGCGTGCCAAGGAAGTCATGGATGCCGGAAAGCTGGTCTCGGATGACATCGTCATCGCCATCGTGTCCGAGCGAATCGATCAGCCCGATTGTGCCAATGGCTTCATTCTCGATGGCTTCCCCAGGACTCTCGTCCAGGCCGACGCCACCGAGAAGATGCTGAAGGACAAGGGACTGGGCCTGTCGGCCATCATCGAATTGAAGGTCGACGACAAGGAGCTGGTTCGTCGTGTCTCCGGCCGCTACTCCTGCGCACAGTGCGGGACGGTCTATCACGACACCGACAAGAAGCCGGCAGTTGAAGGCGTCTGCGACAAGTGCGGTTCAACGCACTTCAAGCGCCGCCCGGACGACAATGCCGAAACGATGACGCAGCGTCTCGAGGTCTACTACAAGGAAACCTCGCCGCTCATCGGCTACTACTATGCCAAGGGCAGCTTGCAGACCGTCGATGGCATGGCGGAAATGGATGCCGTGACGGCAGACATAGAGAAGATCCTCGCCGCTCTTTGAGAGAGGCGGTGGCTTGTTAAAGAATCTTGGCGGAGCCGGTTGCTATTTTTGACCGATTCCGTTAAACCCCGCGCCAACTCGCTACAGCATATGCGATCGGTGCGGATCTCCCGAGAAGGGTATCCGGGTCGGTCGTTTGACTGTTTCGGATAATCGTTTGAACTGGCGGCCGTCTTGCGGCTGCTCTCATGGAAGAAGTACCACTTGCCGGATGGCAACTGGAACGAAGGAGAATAGGCGTGGCACGTATCGCTGGCGTCAACATCCCGACTGCGAAGCGCGTTGTTATTGCGCTCACGTATATTCACGGGATCGGCCCGAAGTTCGCACAGGAAATCGTCGAGAAGGTCGGTATTCCGGCTGAACGTCGCGTTCATCAGCTCACGGACGCAGAAGTTCTGCAGATCCGCGAAACCATCGACCGCGATTACCAGGTCGAAGGCGACCTGCGTCGCGAAACCTCGATGAACATCAAGCGTCTGATGGACCTTGGTTGCTACCGTGGCCTGCGCCACCGTCGTGGCCTTCCGGTCCGCGGTCAGCGCACGCACACCAATGCCCGCACCCGCAAGGGTCCGGCAAAGGCGATTGCTGGTAAGAAGAAGTAATTTCCCGGTTCTCCGGGTGGGAGAGGCTGGCGCTCGCTCGCTGGCCTCTTTTTGAGTTTGGTGCCGGGCGCAAGCCTGGCTCCGGTGGAGCCGCTGGAACTACGGCGGTGACGAGATCAACGAAAGGAAGACCATGGCCAAGGAAGCCACACGCGTCCGCCGTCGCGAGCGCAAAAACATCACGTCGGGCGTTGCCCACGTCAATTCGACCTTCAACAACACCATGATCACCATCACCGACGCGCAGGGCAATGCGATTGCCTGGTCGTCGGCTGGCGCGAAGGGCTTCAAGGGTTCGCGTAAGTCGACCCCGTTCGCCGCACAGATCGCTGCCGAAGACTGCGCCAAGAAGGCCCAGGAACATGGCATGAAGTCGCTGGAAGTCGAAGTCTGCGGTCCGGGCTCCGGTCGTGAATCGGCTCTGCGCGCTCTGCAGGCTGCCGGTTTCATGATCACCTCGATCCGTGACGTGACCCCGATCCCGCACAACGGTTGCCGTCCGCGCAAGAAGCGCCGCGTCTAATCAGCGGATGCGCCGGCGGTTCAGCCAGGCTGCATTGAACTTGTGTAATGCCGCCTCACTTCGTTCTCGAAGTCTGGCGGTTTTGCCGTACCGCCGAAGGGCCTTGTCTCGCTCGGTGCTTCTCATGCTCGGTTGCCACGATTGGATGGTGGCAACGAACGGAAGGTTTAAAACATGATCCAGAAGAACTGGCAGGAACTGATCAAGCCGAACAAGGTGGAGTTCACCTCGTCCGGCCGCACGAAGGTGAACCTCGTCGCAGAACCGCTTGAGCGGGGCTTCGGCTTGACGCTCGGCAACGCTCTGCGCCGGGTGCTTTTGTCGTCGCTGCGCGGTGCTGCTGTCACCGCCGTCCAGATCGATGGCGTTCTGCACGAATTCTCCTCCATCCCGGGCGTCCGGGAAGATGTGACGGACATCGTGCTCAACATCAAGGAAATCGCCATCAAGATGGATGGCGACGACGCAAAGCGCATGGTTGTGCGCAAGCAGGGTCCAGGTTCCGTGACGGCCGGCGACATTCAGACGGTCGGCGACATCGAGATCCTGAACCCTGACCACGTCATCTGCACCCTCGACGAGGGCGCGGAGATCCGCATGGAATTCACGGTCAACAACGGCAAGGGTTATGTTCCTGCCGATCGCAACCGTGCTGAAGACGCTCCGATCGGCCTCATCCCGGTCGACAGCCTCTACTCGCCGGTCAAGAAAGTGTCCTACAAGGTGGAAAACACCCGCGAAGGCCAGGTTCTCGACTACGACAAGCTGACCATGACCATCGAGACCGATGGCTCGGTCACGGGCGAAGATGCTGTTGCCTTCGCTGCCCGTATCCTGCAGGACCAGCTCTCGGTCTTCGTCAACTTCGACGAGCCGCAGAAGGAAGCCGAAGAGGAATCGGTCACCGAACTGGCGTTCAACCCGGCGCTCCTCAAGAAGGTCGACGAACTGGAACTTTCCGTCCGGTCCGCGAACTGCCTGAAGAACGACAACATCGTCTACATCGGCGATCTCATCCAGAAGACCGAGGCGGAAATGCTGCGCACTCCGAATTTCGGTCGCAAGTCGCTGAACGAGATCAAGGAAGTTCTGGCATCCATGGGCCTCCATCTCGGTATGGAAGTTCCCGCCTGGCCGCCGGAAAATATCGAAGACCTCGCCAAGCGTTACGAAGACCAGTACTAACCATTAGACTGCAGGCGGATGCCTGCAAGTAAAGGAGACCAGAGATGCGCCACCAGAAAGCCGGTCGCAAGCTCAACCGCACTGCCAGCCACCGCAAGGCCATGTTTGCCAACATGGCTGCCTCGCTGATCACGCATGAGCAGATCGTCACCACCTTGCCGAAGGCCAAGGAAATTCGTCCGATCGTCGAAAAGCTCGTCACGCTCGGCAAGCGCGGCGACCTGCACGCTCGCCGTCAGGCGATCTCGCAGATCCAGGATCAGGACGCCGTCCGCAAGCTGTTCGACACAATCGCCTCACGTTACGCAACCCGCAATGGCGGCTACCTGCGTATCATGAAGGCTGGCTTCCGCCAGGGCGACAATGCACCGCTCGCGGTCATCGAGTTCGTCGAGCGCGACGTCAACGCCAAGGGCGCAGCCGACAAGGCTCGCCATGCGGCTGAAATGGAAGCCGCCGAAGCCGCATAATCTGCGGATTTCGGATGCGACAGATTGAAAGAGCCGGGTGGCGACACCCGGCTCTTTCGCGTTTTGTCGTCATGGATTTAAAGCCGCCGGTCGGGACCCTGCCCAGCCAGCCGCACCACTGGCGTTAATCAGCAGATGAAGTCCGCCCCTCGTGCCTCACGCCGGCGAGGAGATCGTACAAGGCGCTCCTCTCGGCCGCATGCCGGGACTGCAGCCGCCCGAACTGGGCCCGCGAGGCTTGCGCTAGCGCGTGCCTGGACTGCTGACCGAGTTGGCCCGCCATCCGCCGTGTCGCATCGGCAAAACCGGCTGGTCCCTCGTGGGGATCAACGACGATGCACGAGTCAACGTCCAGATCGGATGGAATGCAGCAGAGGCCGAACGCCACGATCGGCAGGCCGGCCGCCAGCGCCTCCAGGTTGACGATCCCCTGGGTCTCGTTGGCATAGGTGGACGGGAAGAGGAAGATGTCGATCATCTCGAAAAACGAGACCTTCTCGTGCCCGTAGACCGGGCCCAGGTATACGAGCCTGTCGCCCATCTCCTCGAGGGCCGCCTCGACGGCCTGCCGGGATGCCTCGTCGTTGCAGGGCCCGGCAAGAACCAGCCGCTGCGCGTGGCCGGCGGCGAGCGCCTCGCGAAACGCAGCGATGGCGTGATGGACGCCTTTCTCGGCCGTGAGATTGCTCATGAACCCGAGCGTCACCTCGGTTCTGTCTTCCCGCGCCAGCGTCAGCAGGCCGGTGTCGACGGAGCCGATGTTGCTGAATTCGAGCGTCTTCAAGACTTGAGGGTATACCTTCTTCAGCTGTGCGCTCATTGCCGGGCAGATGGTGATGTGCCAGGCCGCCTTTCCGGCAAGCGCCAGAAGGATCTTCATCCTCGGTACTTCCTGGCCGATATGGGCATAGGTGTGGTGGTGGAGCACGACGGTCTTGCCGGTGGCGCGGGCCGCAAGCGCCATCAAGGCCGTCAGATACATGCCCCTGTTGGCGCCGACGGAAATGTAGACGCTGGGCTGGCGCCCTGTGAGGCAGGCCATGATCGCCCGCAGTTGGGCCCAGCCCCGGCGCACCATCAGGGCGGCGGTGAATCCTCTGCTCTCGACGCCGAGGTTCAGCGTTTCGATCTGCAGTCCTGCGGTCAGAAGCTGCTCCTGAACCGTCCGCGTCGCGATAGCCTGTCCATGTACCGGGGGCGGCAAAGGACCGATGAAGATCAGATCTCTGGTCATGGAGTACTTCCGAAGAGAAGGGGCATGGGGGTATGGCTTTGCTTACCATACAACAGCCGGATCGGAAGTGTCCGCAAGTTTTACGTGGTCACTGCACAGGAAAAAGCTCCCGCTCATATAAGCTGTGAACCGGATGGAGGATGCACGGCGGGTCGCGGCGCATCCTGATCTCTCCGTCACCACCGACGGCAGTGTCCGGCACAGTCCTAGCGGGAAGATGCTCTCTGTTGCGCCGCGACCGGCTTGCCGCGCTTCCAGGCAAGGAAGGGCTTGCGCAGCGGGCGGTAGAGCAGCAGTAGCGCGATCAGCGCAATGTGGATGAAAGGGCCTGCGGTGAGGGACTTGATCGCGAGGAGATAGTGAAGCGCGCCGCCCAGCGCCACCGGATAGATCAGCTGGTGGAGCTTGCTCCAGCGCTGGCCGAGGCGCCGGATCGACCAGCTGTTGGAGGTCAGCGCCAGCGGCACCAGCGAGACGAGGCAGACCATGCCGATGGTGATATAGGGTCGCTTGACGATATCGCCGGCAATCGAACTGAAGTCGAGGCCACGGTCGAGGATCAGCCAGACGGAGAAATGCAGCGCGACGTAATAGAAGGCCAGGAGACCGAGCGCCCGGCGATAGCGCAGCCAGTTGATGCCCGCGAAGTCGCGCAGCGGTGTGACGGCGAGCGTCGCGATCAGGAACCGCAGCGCCCAGATCCCTAACAGGTGTTCGAAGGTCTTGACCGGGTTGACCCCCAGCCCGCCGGTGGCGCCCTGGTAGAAGTACCAGACCGCTGGAAGCAGGCCGACGACATAGAGCGCCCAGATGCTCGCCCCGTGCAGCTTGCGGGGCAGGGTGGGGATCAATGCCATCAGAAGTTCGCCTTGAGGTCCATTCCCTCATAGAGGCTTGCGACCTCGTCGGCATAGCCGTTGAAGGGCAGGGTGGGGCGGTTGGCGACGGAGAAGAAGCCGCCGTCACCGATCCGCTGTTCGGTCGCCTGGCTCCAGCGCGGATGATCGACGGCCGGATTGACGTTCGAGTAGAAGCCGTATTCGCGGGCGTTCGAATTCTTCCAGGTGGTTTGCGGCTGCTCTTCGACGAGCGAGATCTTGACGATCGACTTGATGCTCTTGAACCCGTATTTCCACGGCACGACGAGCCGGATCGGAGCACCGTTCTGGTTGGGCAGCGTTTCGCCATAGAGCCCGACGGCGAGGATGGTCAGCGGATGGCGCGCCTCGTCGAGGCGCAGGCCCTCGACATAGGGCCATTCCAGCGGCTGGAAGAAACCGGTCTGTCCCGGCATCTGCTCGGGGCGGACGACGGTTTCGAAAGATACGTATTTGGCGCTGCCGAGCGGCTCCACCTGGTCGAGAAGCGCCGACAGCGGGAAGCCGACCCACGGGATGACCATCGACCAGCCCTCGACGCAGCGCATCCGGTAGGTCCGGTCCTCGAGCTGCATCTTCATCAGCTCTTCGATGCCGAATTCGCGCGGCTTGCCGACCATGCCGTCGACCTTCACCGACCACGGCAGCGGCTCGAACTGACCGGAATTCTGGGCCGGATCGCTCTTGGCCGTGCCGAATTCGTAGAAGTTGTTGTAGGTGGTGACCGCCTCTTTCGGCGTCAGTGTCTCGTCGGTCGAAAAGCGGCTCGGGGCGGCGGTCAGCGGCGCGGCCAGGGCCGAGCCGGCGCCGGCCATCACGAAGCCGGCCGCAGCGGTGCCCATGAACTTGCGCCGTGACATGTAGATGTCGCGGGGGGTGATGTCGGAGGCGGCGATACGAGGCGGGCGATAGACGGGCATGACAGTCTCCTTCGGAGCGGCTTTGTCTGATATACGTAACGCGAGACGAATTAGTTTCACAGCGCCGGCCAGAATTCTTCGGCCCACGTTTGCGTGAGGCTTCGGCAGGCGTACCGGTTTTGCCCCGCCTGATAGTGACACTTCGGGGCCCTTGGAGTAGGAAAGCCGGGAAAACCGGGCTGTGCCGCCGTTGCAGAGCGCGCCCGAAATACAAGATCGAGGAAGAAAACCATGCCCGTCTATCGTTCCAGAACCACGACCCACGGCCGCAACATGGCAGGTGCGCGCGGCCTGTGGCGCGCCACCGGCATGAAGGACGGCGACTTCGGCAAGCCGATCATCGCGGTGGTGAACTCCTTCACGCAGTTCGTGCCGGGCCACGTCCACCTCAAGGATCTCGGCCAGCTCGTCGCCCGCGAAATCGAGGCTGCCGGCGGCGTCGCCAAGGAGTTCAACACGATCGCCGTCGACGACGGCATCGCCATGGGCCATGACGGCATGCTCTATTCGCTGCCGTCGCGCGAGATCATCTCGGACTCGGTCGAATACATGGTCAACGCCCATTGCGCCGATGCCATGGTCTGCATCTCCAACTGCGACAAGATCACGCCCGGCATGCTGAGCGCCGCCATGCGCCTCAACATCCCGTCCGTCTTTGTCTCCGGCGGCCCGATGGAAGCCGGCAAGGTCGTCCTGCAGGGCAAGACCGTGGCGCTGGATCTCGTCGACGCCATGGTCGCTGCGGCCGATGAGGCGATGTCGGACGCCGATGTCCAGGCGATCGAGCGTGCCGCCTGTCCGACCTGCGGTTCGTGCTCGGGAATGTTCACCGCCAACTCGATGAACTGCCTGACGGAAGCGCTGGGTCTCTCGCTGCCGGGCAACGGCTCGACGCTTGCCACCCATGCTGACCGCAAGCGCCTGTTCGTCGAAGCCGGCCATCTGATCGTCGATCTCGCCCGCCGCCACTACGAGCAGGACGACTACAGCGTCCTGCCGCGCTCGATCGCGACCAAGGAAGCATTCGAAAATGCCATGGCGCTCGACATCGCCATGGGCGGTTCCACCAACACCGTTCTTCACATCCTTGCGGCCGCCTACGAGGGTGACGTCGATTTCACCCTCGACGATATCGACCGCCTGTCGCGCAAGGTGCCCTGCCTGTCGAAGGTGGCGCCGGCAAAGAGCGACGTCCACATGGAAGACGTCCACCGCGCCGGCGGCATCATGCGAATCCTCGGCGAGCTGGAACGGGGCGGCCTGATCAACCGCGACTGCAAGACCGTCCATGAAGCAACACTGGGCGACGCCATCGACCGTTGGGATATCACCCGCACCAACAGCGAGATGGTCCGCACGTTCTTCAAGGCGGCCCCCGGCGGCGTGCCGACCCAGGTTGCCTTCTCGCAGTCCTCGCGCTGGGACGAGCTCGACACCGACAGCGACAAGGGCGTCATCCGTTCCGTCAAGAACCCCTTCTCCAAGGACGGCGGCCTTGCCGTGCTCTACGGCAACATCGCCGCCGACGGCTGCATTGTGAAGACGGCGGGCGTTGACGAGTCGATCCTGAAGTTCAGCGGCCCGGCGCGCGTGTTCGAAAGCCAGGATGCTTCGGTGAAGGCGATCCTCAACAATGAGGTCGTCGCCGGCGACGTCGTTGTGATCCGCTATGAAGGCCCCAAGGGCGGTCCCGGCATGCAGGAAATGCTCTATCCGACGAGCTATCTGAAGTCGAAGGGCCTCGGCAAGGCCTGCGCGCTGATCACCGACGGCCGCTTCTCCGGCGGCACCTCGGGCCTCTCCATCGGCCACGCCTCGCCGGAAGCCGCCAATGGCGGCGCCATCGGCCTGGTGCGCGAAGGCGACATGATCGAGATCGACATCCCCAACCGCACCATCAACCTGATGATTCCCGACTCCGAACTGGCGCATCGCCGTACCGAGCAGGACAAGCTGGGCTGGAAGCCGGTGGCGCCGCGCAAGCGCAATGTCACCACGGCCCTGAAGGCCTATGCCGCCTTCGCCTCCAGCGCCGACAAGGGCGCCGTGCGGATCCTGCCGGAGTAGGTCCGGGAGGTAGACCTACTGCGGCCGAGGCAGGCCGTTGAAGGTTTCTGTCAGCACCTTCATCCGCTCGTCATAGGCGGACTGGATGCAGGCGACGTCTGCGCCGCAGGCCTGTCGCCGCGCGAGCCAGGCCGTCTGATCGTCCCGCATCGTGCCGCGGGCGCCCATGGCCAGCAGCCCGGAGAGGATGTCGAACGTCGTCACCATCTTCACGTCGGCATCGTTGAGCATCCGGTTGTCGCAGATGGCCTGCTCGTCGGCCGCGAGGTCCTCTTTCTCGCAGTCGAAGCTCGCAGCCGCTGCCGTCGAGCGGCCGGGCAGGCCTGTGGTCGAGAAGGAAAGGACGAGCGCGATTGCGCCGACCGAAAGCGCTCGGCCATATTGGGAACGAAAACAGGGCATCACTATTCTCCGGTGGTTCAACTAAGGGGGCGGGTGCACGATTAGCGTCAACGTGCCCGCTTTCCTTTCCGACGTTCCGCGTTACAAATCGTTCCGGATTTTCATAAAGAGGAATTCATGCAGAGCATGTTGAGACGCGTTGCCGCCAGTGCGCTGGCCCTTTGCCTCCTGTCCCCGGCCATGGCCGGCGCCCAGACGGACAAGGCGGTGCCGCAGAGTCAGGCGGAGGTTCAGCTGTCCTTTGCGCCGCTGGTGAAGCAGACGGCGGGTGCCGTCGTCAATGTCTATGCGGAACGCGTCGTGCAGCGGCTGAACCCCTTTGCGGGCGACCCCTTCTTCGAGCAGTTCTTCGGCCAGCGCATGCCGAACCGCACCGAGAAGCAGTCGTCGCTGGGGTCCGGTGTCATCGTTTCGGCGGGTGGACTTGTGGTCACCAACAATCACGTCATCGAGGGCGCCGACGATATCAAGGTCGCGCTGGCGGACGGGCGGGAATATGCCTCCGAGGTCCTTCTGAAAGACGAGAGCCTTGACCTCGCCGTGCTGAAGATCGAGGCGAGCGAAGATTTCCCGGCGCTGCCGATCGGCAATTCCGATGCCGTCGAGGTGGGTGACCTGGTGCTGGCCGTCGGCAATCCCTTCGGTGTCGGCCAGACGGTGACGAGCGGCATCGTCTCGGCACTTGCCCGCAACCAGGTGACGCCCGGCGACTTCGGCTTCTTCATCCAGACCGATGCCTCGATCAATCCCGGCAATTCCGGCGGCGCCCTGATGAACATGAGCGGCGAACTGATCGGCATCAACACCGCGATCTTTTCCCGCGGCGGCGGCTCCAACGGCATCGGCTTTGCCATTCCCGCCAACCTCGTCAAGGTCTTCCTGGCCGCGGCGGAAGAGGGCGAGAGCTCGTTCGAGCGTCCCTATATCGGCGCAAGCTTCGAGCCCGTCACCTCCGATGTCGCAGAGGCGCTCGGCCTGAAGGCGGCGCGCGGCGCGCTGGTTGTGGGCGTCGCCGAGGGCGGACCGGCCGATGAGGCCGGCATCCGGCCGGGCGAAGTCGTCACCGCCGTCGACGGCATCGAGGTCGAACATCCCGATGCCCTCGGCTACCGCCTGACGACGGCCGGACTGGGCGGCGAGGCCGTGCTGACGGTTCAGTCGAGCGGCAGCAGCCGGCAGGTCACGATCGCCCTCAATTCCGCACCGGAAACGCCCGCCCGCGACGAGCGGCTGATCGAGGGACGCAATCCCTTTGCCGGGATCCGCGTCGGAAACCTCTCGCCACGCCTGGCCACGGAGTTGCGCATGCCGGCCGACAAGGCGGGTGTCGTGGTCGTCGACGTCGTGCGCAATTCTCCCGGCAGCCGCATCGGCTTCCGGCCGAAGGACATCATCGTGTCGCTGAACGGCGTTGCGGTGCAGTCGAGCGAGGCCATGGAAGACATGCTGGACGAGGATCCGGGCTTCTGGCGCGTCGAGATTGAGCGGGACGGCCAGCGGATCCGGCAGTTCTTCCGATGAAGGGCGACCTTTTCGCGCCGAAGGTCCCCGACGAAGTCGCCAGCCGGCGACCTCTGGCCGACCGCCTGCGGCCGAAGTCGCTGGCGGAGGTGACCGGCCAGGAGCATCTGACGGGCGTCGACGGCGTGCTCCAGCGGATGATCGCCTCCGGCTCGCTCGGCTCGATGATCTTCTGGGGGCCGCCCGGCACCGGCAAGACGACGGTGGCGCGCCTGCTGTCGGGCGAAACGGGGCTCGCCTTCGAGCAGATCTCGGCGATCTTTTCGGGCGTTGCCGATCTCAAGAAGGTGTTCGAGACGGCGCGCATGCGGCGCATGGAGGGCCGCCAGACGCTGCTCTTCGTCGACGAGATCCACCGCTTCAACCGCGCCCAGCAGGACAGTTTCCTGCCGGTGATGGAGGATGGCACGGTCATTCTCGTCGGCGCCACCACGGAGAACCCGAGCTTCGAGCTCAACGCCGCTCTTTTGTCGCGTGCCCGGGTCCTGACCTTCGGCCCGCACGACGAGCGCAGCCTTCGGGAGCTGCTGACGCGGGCGGAGCAGGTGGAGGCAAGGCCGCTGCCGCTCGATGACGATGCTCGCGCCAGCCTCATCCGCATGGCCGACGGCGACGGGCGTGCCGTGCTGACGCTTGCAGAGGAGGTCTGGCGCGCCGCCCGCGACGGCGAGATCTTCGATACTGCCGGCCTGACGCAGATCGTCCAGCGCCGGGCACCCGTCTACGACAAAGGCCAGGACGGCCACTACAACCTCATCTCGGCGCTCCACAAGTCCGTCCGCGGGTCCGATCCCGATGCGGCGCTCTACTATCTCTGCCGCATGTTCGATGCCGGAGAAGACCCGCTCTATCTCGGGCGCCGGCTGGTGCGCATGGCGGTGGAGGACATCGGGCTTGCCGATCCCCAGGCGCTCGTCGTCTGCAATGCCGCCAAGGATGCCTATGATTATCTCGGCTCCCCAGAGGGCGAACTGGCGCTGGCGCAGGCCTGCGTCTATCTGGCCACCGCGCCGAAGTCGAATGGCGTCTATACCGCCTACAAGGCGGCGATGCGGGCGGCCAAGGAGAATGGCTCCCTGCTGCCGCCCAAGCACATCCTCAATGCGCCGACCAAGCTGATGAAGGGGGAGGGCTATGGTGACGGCTATCGCTACGATCACGATGAGCCGGACGCCTTTTCAGGCCAGAACTATTTCCCCGAGAAGATGGGACGCCAGGTCTATTATGATCCGCCGGAGCGTGGCTTCGAGCGCGACATCCGCAAGCGCCTCGACTGGTGGTCGAAGCTGCGCAAGGAGCGGGGCGAGCCCTAGGAGACCCGCCGCTGCGCGGCCGCGGGAGGCGGCGTAAGCTTGACCGCGGAATCGGCCAGCCCATGATGACCTTCCATGTCGACGATCAGGTGCCAGTGCCCGTCCTCGGGGATCACCAGCCGGATCGGCGACTTCTTGGCGACGCCGCCGACATATTTGAAATCGAGCAGCTCCTTGAAGCGCTGGAAGTTCGCCGCCGTCATCAGGCGGACGTTGTTGACCGCGCTGAGGGTGACCTCCACGGCAGTCCCTGCTCTCTGACCTTTCAGGTCATAGTGTTTGAAGCGGAAAGACGGTGCTCCCACGGTTTGCCTCGATCGTGAATTCTCCAATCCACAACGCCTATCATCGGCGGGTTAAAGAAAAGTGGAACCGGATCGCGTCTCGGGGGTTCTGTAAGCGAAACAACGAACGGACATGAACCATGAGACGGATCAAGACAGAGACATTTCTGACGGTGATTGCGGCCATGATGGTGAATGCGGTCCTGTTCGGTGTCGGCGCCATAGCCATCCTTTCGGTTCCGGCGTTGAACGAGATGGCGAAGTTCCTGCTTCCCGCATGGATCGTCATCGCCCTGATCGCCTCGCCGTTCATCGGCAAGCTGATCGCGCCGCGGATGCGCCTGCGCTACTGGCAGGATCGCGATCGCGCACATATCTAGACAAAAACAGGCGACGTTCTCCCCCCTGCCGTTGCCGCAAAACAATAAATGACCTCCAGTCCTGACCCTGCCGCTTCCCCTCGGCAGGGTTTTTTCTTGCGCGCATTCCATAAGTTCGTTGCCGGTCATTAGCTTGGTCGAATTTCCTAATTTAGATTGTGATTGAGTTTGCCCGCGGGCTGCGGGTCGCGCGGTCGCAGCGAATACGGCGGTATCTTGTCCTTTTGCCAAGCCTCTGCCTTGTTGCGGGCCTACTCTTGCAATCGATTCGGCAGCGCCACGGGCGGCGCGCCACCACCACTCTGCGCAAAGGACCTGTCCATGTCGGAAGACAAGAAGCACTCGATCACGGAAATGCGGCCGAAGATCACCGTGATCGGGGTGGGCGGCGGCGGCGGTAATGCCATCAACAACATGATCGCCGAGGAGCTTGAGGGCGTCGAGTTCATCGCCGCCAACACCGATGCGCAGGTGCTGGCCACCTCCAAGGCGACGCGGCGGATCCAGCTCGGCACGACGGTGACGGAAGGTCTCGGCGCCGGCTCGCTGCCGGAGATCGGCCGCGCCGCAGCGGAGGAATCCATCGACGAGATCATGGACCACCTGTCGGGCTGCCACATGTGCTTCGTGACCGCCGGCATGGGTGGCGGCACCGGCACCGGTGCGGCCCCGGTGATCGCCCAGGCGGCCCGCAATGCAGGCATCCTGACGGTCGGCGTGGTGACGAAGCCCTTCACCTTCGAGGGCAATCGCCGCATGAAGACCGCAGATGCCGGCATCGAGGAGCTGCGCCGCGCCGCCGATACCGTCATCGTCATTCCCAACCAGAACCTCTTTCGCATCGCCGATGCCAAGACCACCTTCGCCGACGCCTTCATGACCGCCGACCGCGTGCTGTTTTCCGGCGTCGGCTGCATCACCGACCTGATCGTCAAGGAGGGCCTGATCAACCTCGATTTCGCCGACGTGAAATCGGTGATGAAGGGCATGGGCCGCGCCATGATGGGCACCGGCGAGGCCTCCGGTGACGGGCGTGCGCTGGTCGCGGCAGAAGCTGCAATCGCCAATCCGCTTCTCGACGAGATCTCGATGAAGGGCGCCAAGGGCGTGCTGATCTCGATCTCCGGTGGCGCCGACATGACGCTGTTTGAAGTCGATGAAGCGGCGAGCCGCATCCGCGACGAGGTCATGGACGATGCCGACATCGTCGTCGGCGCCATCTTCGACCGCAACCTGGACGGCATGTTCCGCGTCTCGGTCGTGGCGACAGGCCTCGCTGGTGGCCCTGCGATGGCCGGCGCTTCGCAGGAGATGAACGGCGTCCCCGCCGATGCGCCGCCGGTGCCGCGCTTCCTGCAGTAGCCGACATCCCACGAGGTGGCACCGCCCCCGGAGCTGAAGCGCCCAATGGCTTGAGCCATGCGGGTGAGGGCCCCGGCGGTGCCATCGTGATTGTGTCATTCTCGGTCGATACAGCGTGAAGCCTTTCCCAAGATCATCGGGGGGACGATTCGTGGACGCCAAAACTGTCGCTCACCATTGGGAAGGGAATGCCGAAGCCTGGACGCTCTACTCCCGGGCTGGCTACGATCGCTATCGCGATGCGTTGAATACCCCGGCCTTTCTCGACATGCTGCCACCGGTATCCGGCCTTACGGGGCTGGACCTCGGTTGCGGCGAGGGGACCAACACGCGCAGGGTCGCGGAACTTGGTGCGGCGATGACGGGTCTCGACATTGCGCCGACCTTCCTGCGTCATGCCCGCGAGGCGGAGGATGCGGATCCGCGCGGCATCGATTACCTGCTCGGAGACGGGCTGACACTGCCGATGCCCGATCACGCATTCGATTTCGTCACGGCCTTCATGTCGATGATGGACATGGCCGACCAGCCGACGGTGTTGAAGGAGGTGGCGCGGGTGCTGAAGCCCGGTGGCTTCCTGCAGTTTTCGATCCTCCATCCCTGTTTCGTGCCGCCGAAGCGGCGCAACGTCCGGGATGAGCGCGGCGAGGCCGTGGCGGTGGAGGTGGCGGATTATTTCGACGAGACAGAGGGCCGCATCGAACGCTGGCTGTTCTCCGCCATCCCCGCCGAGGAACGTGCCGGCGTGACGCCGTTTTCCATCCCCCGCTTTCATCGGACGCTTTCCAACTGGGTTTCGATGATCGTCGGGGCAGGGCTCGCAATCGAGGCGCTTGGCGAGCCGATGGCCTCCGAAGAACTCGCCGCCGCCGAACCGGTCGTCGCCGACACCCGGATAGCGCCGATTTTCCTGCATGTCCGCGCAAGACGCCCGTGAACAGATGCTCGGGCTGTCCGGCGCGGGCAATGGGTGGATAAGTCAGGGCTTGCGCTGGTCCATCCGCATTCGCGGGTGAGGGGCAAGCCGGAAGGCTCAAATGACAAGACAGACTCCTCCCTTGGCGATCTTCAAGACTTTCAAGTTCGGACGGGGCGCTGAAAGCTGCCTCGTAAGTTAGTTTTATGTGGCACCTCGCAGCGCCCCGTTCCGGCGGTTGTTGCCCGCGACTTCGGTCCCTCTGCAAGGGTCTTCGAGGCGGTGTTCGTCTGGTTGCCAGAAGCACGGGCGGACCGAGTTACCGCCAACACTCAAGGCGCCTTCGCCGAACGCTCGTCGTGACCGCGGACACACCGTCCGGCGACACCATCCTCGTCGACCCCCCTGTGTGCCGCACAGGCACGCCCGGCGCGCTCTTTCGGGCGTCAAGAGGCGGGAGCCGGTCCGAAACCCCGCACCTCTCCCCGTGTCGCCGGAGGGAGACCATTTTCCGCGAGCCCCGAGGATGGAGACTTACGTCGTTTCCCCACCACCGGCGCCGGCCCCACCTCGCCGGCACGCCTGCCGGTGTATCCGAGAGCGGAACGGGGGGATTGTAGGCATTGGTTGGAGCAAGGTGAATCTGGATGGGGGTAAGTGGTTGATATTTGGTGGGTGGTGCGCGGTTTTGGTGGGTGGCGGGTACCGCAGCCGGCCCTCGTCCCGACGTGGACAGGCGAAGCCCGCCCTCGAACCATCCTCTCGTATTCGTGACCTGCGTCGCTCAAGAACTGGCCGTCGCGACGGACAAAATTAACAAAGCCTTTAAGGATTTCCGACATATTGAACGAAGCTTGCCGGTGGTGCCACGAGGGCTGTTGGGGCGGTCGCTGCCGGAAGTCTGTAACCTGAGTAATTGCCTGCATGAGAAGATGCGGGCGCTGTACGGAGTAACCTTCATGAACACGACGCCCTTCGCCCTGGCGATTGCCGCTGCATTTGCCGCCACGCCTGTCATGGCTGCGGACCTCACCTATTCCGATCCTGCTCCGGCCTATGAGGCGCCTGCAGCGTCCACCGGCGGCTGGACCGGTGCCTACGTCGGTCTCCACGCCGGAACCGGCTCCGAAAGCATGAGCCCGTTCTCGGGCGACAAGGAATTCATGGGCGGCGTCCAGGCCGGCTATAACGCCGAAATGGGCGGTGCCGTTGTCGGCGGCGAACTGGAACTCTCCCACATGGGCGACACGGAAGTCGACGTTCCCGGCGGTCAGCTGAAGGAACGCCACCGCATTGCAGCCAAGGCCAAGGTCGGTGCACCGCTCGGTGACACGCTGGTCTACGGCACCGCAGGTGGTGCGATGACGAGCCTGCGCGACAGCGGCAACGCCCAGGGCCCCGACGGCTGGAAGCCGGGCTGGCTGGTCGGCGCCGGCGTCGAGCAGAAGTTCAACGAGCAGATCTCCGGCCGGGTGGAATACAACTACACCCGCACCGGCGACGTGCGCAGCTTCAACGGCGTCTCGACCTCCGAGACGAACGTCAGCGACCATACGATCAAGGCAGGCGTGAACTACAGGTTCTAATCTCCTCCAAGAAATCCACCTCCCCCTCCGCGGGGAGGTGGATCCCGCGGCGAAGGCTTGCGCCCCGTGCTCCTGGCGCCGGGCGAGGCCCGCCTTCACGGACGGCCGGCATGGCGCTTGCGGACGCCTCCACCGAGGCAGCCTGTCGAACACCGCACCCACATCTGCATGCCCGAGGATGACCGTGCACAGGCGCCAGACGCCTGCTGCGGCTCGCGTCACACACGTCCCTTGCTCCGATCGATATCCTGCACGACAGACCGGAAAGCCGCCGGCGCCGCTTCGGCGCTCGCCGGACCAGCTTTTCATCCGAAAGCTGTTGTTTATGCGTCCGCCTTGGAACGCTGCGGCGGCCGGCTGGTTGGAGGGCCTGTGTCAACGGAAACGAAGGAGCACAGACATGGTCACCATGGTCGGCAATGAATCCAGCATCGAAAAGCTGGTCACCAACCTGATCTACCTCGAGCGCGACGCGATCGCCGCCTATGAATCGACGATCGAGCGGCTCGACGACAAGACGCTGAGCAGCCAGGTGGAAAGCTTCCGCCAGGATCACCTGCAGCATCTCGACGTGCTGAACGAGATGGCCCGCGAACTCGCCATCGACGCACCGACCGAGGGCGACATGAAGCAGATGCTGACGACCGGCAAGATCGCCATGGCCGACATGATGGGCGATGGCGCGATCCTGAAGGCGATGAAGACCAACGAAGACGACACCGTCACCGCCTATGAGCGCGCGTCGCAGCATCAGGAGGCCATGCCGAAGTCGAAGGCGTTCTTCGAGAAGGCGCTGGCCGACGAGCAGCGCCACCGCGCCTGGATGCAGGAGACGGCAAGCCGGCTCTGAGCCGTCCGCGGACTAGCAACAGGCTGCAGAAGCAGCCATAGGGAAGGGGGCGGTTCGCCCCCTTTTATGTCTGCGATCCTCCGCGAGGACGGACCTGCGGCGGATACGTCGCTTGCGGGGGCAGGGAGAAGGACAATGCGCTTCATACCGACGCTGGTACACGGAATTGCCGACTATGGGGTCGGCATTGGCATGATAACGCTCGCCATGGTCGGCGATGTGGAGGGCATTGCCTTCCATGCGTTCATCCTATTGGGTGCCTTTGCCATTCTCTATGCGCTGATGACCGATTACGAACTGGGCTGGAAGCCCTATCTCACCATGCCGGCGCACCTCGCCATCGACGCGGGCTTTGCGGTCGTCATGCTGTGTCTGCCACTGGTCCTCCCGCTGCCGGCGCTGCTCGTCGGCGCCAGTCTGGTGATCGGGATAACGGCGCTGGTGCTGGTTGCTACGACGCGGCTCGGCTGAGGCCCGCGCCCCTGGAGGGTGCGGCGGAAGGGGCCTGCCGCGATCGTCAGACAAGTGATATGAAACTGTCACAAAACTGTAATGGAGGCCCTATAGACGGAACCCGACGCCAAAGCGTCAATCCGAATTCTTAGGGAGAAAATCCATGAAGAAGTATCTTGGAAGCTGCGCGGTTGCCGCAATCATGATGGCAACCTCGGGCGTTGCCGCTGCGCGTGACCAGATCCAGATCGCAGGCTCCTCCACGGTTCTGCCATATGCCTCGATCGTCGCTGAAGCCTTCGGCGAAAACTTCGAGCATCCGACCCCGGTCGTCGAGTCCGGCGGTTCTGGCGCAGGCCGCAAGAAGCTTTGCGAAGGCGTGGGCGAGAACACCATCGACATCGCCAACTCCTCCTCGCGCATCAGCCAGTCTGACATCGACACCTGCAAGGCCAACGGCGTTGCCGAGATCCAGGAAGTTCGCATCGGTTACGACGGCATCGTCTTCGCTTCCGACATCAACGGTGCGGAATATGCCTTCACGCCTGCTGACTGGCACGCCGCTCTGGCTGCCAAGGTTGTCAAGGACGGCAAGCTCGTCGAGAACCCGAACAAGAACTGGAGCGACATCCGTTCCGACCTGCCGGAGCAGCCAATCCTGGCCTTCATCCCCGGCACCAAGCACGGCACCCGCGAAGTCTTCGACGAGAAGGTCATCGTAGCGGGCTGCGAGGAGAACGGCACGTTCGAAGCTCTTGCTGCTGAAAATGCCGGCGACAAGAAGGCTGCTGCCAAGGCTTGCATGCAGCTCCGCACGGACGGCGTTTCGGTCGACATCGACGGCGACTACACCGAGACCCTGTCGCGCATCGACGCCAACAAGAACGCCATCGGCGTCTTCGGTCTGTCCTTCTACCAGAACAACACCGACAAGCTGCGTGTCGCCACCATGGGCGGCGTCGAGCCGACCGTCGAGACGATCGCTGCCGGCGAATACCCGGTTTCGCGCCCGCTCTACTTCTACGTCAAGAACGCTCACCTGGACGTTATCCCGGGTCTGCAGGAATACGTAGAGTTCTTCGTCTCGGACGAGATCGCCGGCCCGAACGGTCCGCTTGCTGAATACGGTCTGGTTTCCGATCCGGAGCTTGCCAAGACGCAGGAAGCCGTTAAGAACCGCACCCCGATGGGTTCGCTGAACTAATTCGGCAATCCCTTCTGGCGGCGCAACATCTGCGCCGCCAGTTTCCCGTTTGTGAAGGGTATGGGCTAGATGAGCGTTGGCAGCATTGTCCTCGTTGTCCTGGTGCTCGCGGCACTCGGCTATTTTTTCGGCAGGCGTCGAGCCGTTGCCGCATCCGCGAAAAGCGGAGTGAAGCTTCACTCTCTTTCGGGCTATTACGGACAGACCGTCGCTCTGTTCACTGCCGTCCCTGCATTGCTTCTCATGGTTGCCTGGCTGTTCGTGCAGCCGATCATCATCGAAAGTCGCGTCAGCGACATGATCCCCGACAGCGTGATCCCGCAGGGCGGGGCCTTGAGCCTCGTGATGTCGGACGTGCGACAGATCGCAGGCGGGCTCGATGCCGTCCTCGCCAATACCGAGCTCAGCGAAGAAGCCCTCAACAGCGGCGAGGTCGACTTCACCACGATCCGCGCCCGCATGGCTGAGGTTGGTGTAGCGCTGGCCGGCGATGTGCCGCAGGAAGTGTATGAAGCTGCGAAAGCCTATCGCCAGGGCGCAGATATCGGCCGTCTGATGATGACGGTTGCCGTCATCGGACTGGCTCTCGGCCTCCTTGCGTGGTCGATGAGACGGATCGAGCCGAGGATGCGCGCCCGCAACGTCAGCGAGAACTTCGTTCAGGCTCTGTTGATCGGCTCGTCCACGATCGCCATTCTCACGACCGTCGGCATCGTCTTCTCGCTGGTGTTCGAAACCATCAACTTCTTCAAGCTGTATCCGGCCTCCGAATTCTTCTTCTCCACGGTCTGGAACCCGCAGTTCCG
>TARA_R110002051_G_scaffold127639_1_pt1 | contig 31259 bp, 26 predicted proteins | sample TARA_R110002051 | Tara Oceans TARA_R110002051 (sample SAMEA4397023) | marine metagenome | biome: Polar Biome; feature: [MES] marine water layer (ENVO:01000295) within the mesopelagic zone...; material: water (ENVO:00002006), including particulate matter (ENVO:01000060) such... | reverse complement strand
TGGCTCATGGAGGGGTCGGGCCCCGAAGTGACGCTGCTATATGATACAGGCCATTTGCTATTTGCGGGGGCCGACCCGCTGGAGGTACTCGATCGATGGGGTGACCGCGTGCACCATGTTCATTTCAAAGACGTGCGTCCCGACAAGATGGCATGGGTTCGCACAGAAAATCGCAGCTTTCTGGATGGCGTGCGGGCAGGGGTTTACTCAGTACCAGGCGATCCCGAAGGCTGCATTGATTTTCAGGCAATAACAGATCGGCTTAAGGCGATGGATTATGGCGGCTGGATTGTGGTCGAGGCTGAGCAAGATCCGGCGCTGGCTCCGCCGTATGAATATTCAAAGTTGGGCTATGATCATATCGTCGACATTTGTGGCCGCTCTGGCCTGACACTCAAAAACTGAAGGGAACGTCATGGCTGATTTGCTGAAAAAACCGTTTGGAACCCGCGGCAAGGTGCATCAAATCACACGCGAAAGCGCAGGCTGGCGATATGTCGGTTTCTCGCTTTATCGCCTGAAAGCCGGGGACGAAGCGGCAGAAGTGACCGGCGACCTTGAAGTCATCCTTGTTATGGTCGAAGGCAAGGCGGCCATCACCGGTGGTGGTCAGGATTGGGGCGTTTTGGGCGACCGCATGAACGTGTTCGAAAAGACGCCGCCGCATTGCCTATATCTGCCGAATGGCACGGATTGGGCGGCCAAGGCTGAAACCGATTGTGTCATTGGCGTCTGCACGGCACCGGGCATTGGCGGGCATAAAGCACGGCGCATCGGGCCCGACGGCATCACCTTGACAGAGCGCGGCACAGGAACCAACACACGCCACATCAACAATATAGCGATGGAAAACGAGGATTACTGTGACAGTTTGTTGGTGACCGAGGTGTTCACACCGGCGGGCCATTGGTCGTCCTATCCAAGCCACCGACACGATGAAGACGATTACCCCCACATCACATACCTTGAGGAAACCTATTACCACCGCCTAAACCCTGCGTCAGGCTTTGGTATCCAAAGGGTCTATACCGACGACGGGCAGTTGGACGAAACAATGGCGGTGTCTGATGGCGACGTCGTTTGCGTGCCGCGCGGTCATCATCCCTGTGGCGCCCCCTACGGGTTCGAGATGTATTACCTCAATGTCATGGCTGGGCCGCTCCGAAAGTGGCGTTTCGTTGCGGCTCCCGAGGTTGAATGGATCATGGAACGCGACGCCTAGAAGGATTCCGGCACATACAACTGAGGTGTCAGGAAGTGCTGGCCCGGGCTGGAAGTTTGTCCGCTAAGCTGCGACTCAATCATCAACTGAACCACATTTTCGCACAGTTCTTGCAGCGGTGTGGCAATAACCATTGTGGCATAGCGATCTACAAGGGCTTTTCGGCTGTCATCTGTCAGCTCATTTACGACGAGCGCCACCTTACCGGGCGGCCGCTTTTCGCGCAAAGCGGCGATCGCGCCTTCCATCCCGCCGCCGGCTACATAGATGCCACGCAGATCTGGTTGGCGGTCCAGGAGATCTAGCGTTGCTTCATAGGTGACCTGGCGGGTTTCGAGATTGACCACCGTGTCGATCATTGAGAAATCCGGCGCGTATTCGCGGATGTAACTTTGGAATCCCGTCTCGCGCATCAGATGTCCGTGCCACCGGTTGCCGCCCACAAATACAGCCAACTTACCGGGAGTGCGTGCGTGCGTTGTTAGCATCCATGCCGCAGTGCGTCCGACTTTGACGTTGTCCAGCCCAAGGTAGTTCTGTCGGATGTTTTGGGCAAAGTCGTTCAACAGCGCAAAGACAGGCGTGCCTGTGCGGGCAAGGTCGCTTACCAGTTCGGATAGGGACGGGTGGTTGATTGCCGATGTCGCAATCGCATCCGTCTGCTGCGCAACGACATCTATTTCTTTTGCGAAGTCGTCTGGCGCTTGCGACGCTGCGAAGCGAATGACTGCCCGGCCACGGATGTCGGTCCGGCTATTGACAGCATCTTGCAGGGCTGCTGCGAAATTACGGTAAAACTCTTGCGATCCTTTATGAAGTACGAATCCAAAACGGATCAGAGGTCGACTGGCCTCGTCGCGTCGTGCGGATAACACGCGGGTCGGGTAGCCGATACGCTCGGCCGCGTCCAAAACACGATCGAGTGTTTCCTGGCGCACGTTGGAGCGCCCGTTAAGCGCACGATCCACCGTCGCAACGCCGACGCCTGCGGCATACGCAAGATCTTTAAGGGTCGGGCGCTTCGTCATGGGTGTCCTTGATTGAATCACATCACTTGTTGGCGTTCTGATGATGTATTTTGATGTACAATCATGCTCACCACAAGACGAGAAATGCCGCAGTCTGATACTCATAGGTTAGATTGCTGATAACGAGATATGACGATGCAAAAACGTGATTATTCGCTGCTGGGACCGGATGCGCAGCGCGCAGTTGAGACAGGATTGGCAGCTGCCAACTGGTATCATACGGACATCGCGCGCAAAGACATGAAGGCGCTGATGAAGCGCGAGGATCAGCCTGCGATCCGAGACACGGTGATCTTGTTCAGCGCCATGACGATCTTTGTTGTTTTGGGTGTAGCGCTTTGGCCATCTTGGTGGTCGGCGCCGTTCTGGCTCGCCTATGGTGTTCTATATGGATCAGCGATGGACAGTCGCTGGCACGAATGCGGGCATGGTACACCATTCCGCACTGCGAAATATAATGACTGGGTCTACCAAATCGCGTCATTCTGCATGGTTCGCAATCCGGTGACGTGGCGTTGGGGTCATGCGCGCCACCATACCGATACCGTAATCGTCGGTCGCGACCCCGAGATCGTCGCGATGCGGCCACCTGCGCTGTTTCGCATTCTTCTGAACTTCTTTGGTATTCTGGATGCGTTCCAAGGCTGGAAAACGATGGTCCAGAATGCATTTGGCCACCTTGATCCCGAAGCCGCAAGTTACATCCCCCAAAGCGAGCAGCCCAAGGTGTTTCGCACAGCGCGGATCTGGGTTGCGATCTATGCGGTTGTCCTGCTTCTTGCGGTGGCGACGCAATCTATTCTACCGCTCATGATCATCGGATTGCCGCGCCTTTACGGGGCCTGGCATCACGTTATGACCGGCATTTTGCAGCACGCCGGTCTTGCAGATAACGTCATCGACCACCGCCTGAACAGCCGCACGGTCTACATGAACCCGATCAGCCGGTTCATCTACTGGAACATGAACTACCACGTGGAACACCATATGTTTCCAATGGTTCCCTATCATCGGCTGCCCGAATTGCATGCGGCGATCAAACATGACCTGCCGGCGCCGAATCCGTCAATTTGGCAAGCCTACAAAGAGGTTTGGCCAATCCTGAAGCGGCAACTGACTTATCATGATGAATTTCTGATGCGCAGCCTCCCCGGGGGAGCGCAGCCATACCGCAACGATTTGCATCAAAGCGCACTTGGAGAAACGACTCCAACAGCGACTCCTGCAGAATAAGGAATAGATAAATGGCAAACTGGATTGACGCCTGCGCGGCAAACGACATCGACGAAGAAGACGTGATCCGTTTTGATCACGATGGGCGCACCTTTGCGGTTTATCGCTCGCCCGATGACAATTATTTCTGCACCGACGGACTTTGCACTCATGAACAGGTGCATCTGGCAGATGGTCTTGTGATGGATCACACCATTGAATGCCCTAAACACAACGGTCAGTTTGACTATCGTACGGGCGAGGCAACACGCACACCTGTCTGTGTGAACCTTGGGGTGTATCCGGTCAAGGTTGAGGGCGGTCGCGTCCTGATCGACATTTGAATGTCGGGCATTGTCATCATCGGGGCAGGGGAGTGCGGTGTGCGTGCGGCCTTTGCTGCCCGTGCCGAAGGCTTTGACGGTGAAGTTACGCTGGTTGGCGACGAATGCGGCATGCCCTACGAACGCCCGCCGCTTTCCAAACCCGACGCGAATGGTGCAACCCTTAAACCGATATGCACCGCAGAGATGTTGGCTGCGAAAAACATTATGCTGTTAGATGGAGTTGCGGCAAAGCATATTAATAGGGAAGCCTCATGTGTACGCCTGTCCACCGGTGAGGATTTGACGTATTCGCGGCTGCTTTTGGCGACAGGTGCTAGCCCGCGCAGGTTGACATGCGAAGGCGGCGAACACGCGGTGACGCTGCGGACCATTGAAGACGCGAACCGGATTTACAGTGCAGCTGTGAAAAGGACACGCACGGTAATAATCGGGGCTGGTCTTATAGGGCTGGAACTCGCCGCCGAACTGGTTGGACGTGGTAGCAAAATTACGGTTCTAGAAGCCGGGCCAGTGCCGCTTGGCCGCAATGTTCCGCAACCCCTCGCACAACGTATAGTCGAGCGCCACCTAGCCGAGGGCGTGGATATCGTCTGTAACGTCGAGGTCGCGCGCATTTCCAGTCGTGCTGTCGAATTGGTGGGCGGTCAGTTGATTGCCGCAGATCTGGTTGTTGCGGCCATTGGTGTTGTTCCAAATACGGATCTCGCACAGGCCGCTGGTTTGTATATCGGTAACGGGATCGCCGTTGATGTGGCATTGCGCACCATTGACACCAACATTTTTGCCGCTGGAGATTGCGCAAGTGTGAACTTCTCGGGGCTTGGGCTTCAAAGATTTGAAACTTGGCAGAATGCTCAGTTCCAAGGTGAGATCGCGGGTCGGAACTTGGCAGGTGCGTCCGGTGTTTTCCAACCTCCAGTCTGGTTTTGGTCCGATCAATACGACCTTGGCTTGCAGGGTGTCGGTCAAACCATTGGAAAAGCTACTGCGCAACGCACGCTTTCGGATGATGCAAAGATCCTGTTTTACCTGAATGATGTCGGACAATTGGTTGGCGCGGCTGGCTTGGGTGTCGGTAACGCGGTCGCCAAAGACATCAAGCTGGCGCAGAAACTGATTGAGGCCAAAGTGGCGGTCGCGGCTGCAAGCCTTGAAGATCCAACAACAAATTTAAAGAAATTGCTCAAACCCGCTCCGGCGAACTGAGCTTAAGGAGAACGACATGGATCTTTATCACAAGCGGCCAACAGTGGCGGATATTCGAGCGCTTAAGGGCAAGCGTCAACTGACGATGTTATACGTAGAAACGCCCGATGAGGCCGCGGCGGCGGCGGCGGCGGGGATTGATATGTTGTCGATTATTGATCCCGCTTGGACCGAAGAAATGCGCAAGGCGGCGGGAAATTGTTTTGTGCAGGTCGGGCTGCTTTACGGTCAACTCGTAACGCTTGAAGATTACCAACGTGCCGCGCACCGCGCGATGCAAGTGGGCGGCGATTGCGTCTATTGTGCATCGTCCATGGGCACGATCAAAGCGCTCGCTGATGATGGAATTCCGGTTGTAAGCCATGTTGGTCTGATCCCGTCCAAGTCAACATGGACCGGCGGCTTTAAAGCCGTGGGAAAAACCGCTGAGAGCGCAATGCAGGTTTTGGACCACGTCAGACAACTCGAAGACATCGGCTGTTTCGGCGTGGAACTGGAAGTCGTTCCTGATCGCGTCGCGATTGAAATATCGAAACGAACAAACCTTGTTTTACTCGGCATGGGGGCTGGCCCGCATGCTGACGCGCAATACCTATTCGCCGAAGACGTATTGGGGTGCACTACGGGCCATAAGCCGCGCCACGCAAAGACGTACCGCAATTTTGCCAGCGAATTCGACCGCCTGCAGCAAGAACGCATTGCCGCGTTCCGCGAGTTCAAGGCCGATGTCGATGGGGCTGCCTATCCAGCAGCAGACCATTCCGTAAAAATCAGCGATGACGAGCTAGAAAAATTCATCGCCCGATTGAATGATACCGCGACCTGAATTTGGGCCCTTCCGCCGCACTCCATTTTGAAAGCCAATAATGCCCAATCTTGCCCTTACAGTGTCATGCGTTTCTACCATTGGTATCGTCGCAGCAATCTCGACCTTCCTTGCAAAGCATGAGTGTAACATCACCGACAGTGCCCAATTTGACGACCCAATCACTGGCGCGTTTTTCACGCGCGTTAGTTTCAAGGCGCCCGACGCCATGGATATGGATGACCTGCGCGGTCATTTTAACGAAACTGCCGCGCAATTTAAGATGGACTGGGCCATCCACGACCAAGCCACGAAAATGAAAGTTGCGATCATGGTGTCGCGTTTCGGGCATTGTTTGAACGATCTGCTTTATCGCTGGCGCATCGGTGCCCTGCAGATTGATATTGTCGCAGTAATTTCAAACCACACCGATTATCAAAAGCTGGTCGTCAATCATGACATCCCATTTCATCACATCAAAGTCACGAAGGAGAATAAGCCGGACGCCGAGGCGCGGATCATGCAAGTGATTGAGGAGTCCGATGCTGAGCTCGTTATCTTAGCGCGGTATATGCAGATCCTGAGCGACCAGATGTGCCAAAAAATGTCAGGCCGCATTATCAATATCCATCACTCATTTCTGCCGAGTTTCAAAGGTGCAAACCCCTATAAGCAGGCCTTTGAACGCGGTGTGAAACTGATTGGTGCAACGGCGCACTATGTAACGGCCGACCTTGATGAGGGGCCGATCATTGAACAAGACACAATCCGCGTAACACATGCGCAAAGCGCAGGCGATTACGTCACACTTGGTCGTGACGTCGAAGCGCAGGTATTCGCCAGGGCGATCCATGCCCATATTCACCACCGCGTATTTCAAAATGGCGACAAAACCGTGGTCTTTCCGGCCAGCCCTGGGGGCTATGCTTCGGAAAGACTGGGTTAAACATAATCGGTCGTCGCATGTAAAATTTGGCTGTACGCGGCCGTAATCGCGGCCACGTATCCGTGGACTCCAAGTCCGGCAATGACGCCCGTTGCAATCCCGGACGGTACTGTCAGAGGAAAGTTACTTGAGGACCGCAAGGCAGTTTCGTAGCTTCACCGGATGACAAAGCGCTCCCCATTTCGGTATTTCAAAACCAGTCCTGAGATCATCCGTCTTGCGGTGATGATGTACGTCAGGTTTCCGCTGTCGCTACGCAATGTCGAGGATCTTCTCCACGAACGTGGTATTGATGTTTGCCATGAAACGATCCGTTTTTGGTGGAATAGGTTTGGCCCACTTTTCGCAGCAGAGATCCGCAAAGACCGGATAAACAGAACGCGATCGTATTCAAACTGGCAATGGCATCTGGACGAGGTTTTTGTGAAGATCAACGGCGAGACGCATTACCTTTGGCGCGCAGTTGATCACGAAGGTGAGGTTCTCGAGAGCTTCGTCACCAAACGCCGCGATCGCAAAGCAGCATTGAAATTCCTCAAGAAAACAATGAAGCGCTATGGAAATCCGGAAGTGATCGTCACTGACCGCCTTAAGTCATACGGTGCTGCGATGAAGGTGATCGGCAATGCTAGGCGTCAAATGACCGGGCGGCGACTGAACAATCGCGCTGAGAATTCGCATCTTACGTTTCGACGAAGAGAGCGCGCAATGCTGCGGTTTCGGCGACTGCATTCCCTGCAGAAATTCGTTTCTCTTCACGCATCCGTCCACAATCATTTTAACCATGAACGCCATCTCAATTCACGAACCACTTTCAAACTCAAACGAACCGCCGCTCTGACCGAGTGGCGGGAGCTTTGTTCCGCCTAAGTTCACGCATTCCGCCGCGAACCGAGACTAGTTCGAATTAGTCTGACGGCATCTTACGACGGGGTCATGGTCGCTGTTCAAGAACCCCGACCGCAAAATCGTGTCAATCAACGTGCAAGGATATGATGCGCTTAAACACGGCGCTACGGGTTTGGTGGCGGACGCCAAGGTCGCGTTAGAAAGTATTTCATCCATACTCGGCGATCATACAAAGACCATGCCCGATCCTTCGATCCGAACGAAATGGCTGGCACAGGTCGATCATCACTGCCGTGACCGCATCGGCGATCAGGGCTACCTGGCGATTGACGCCGAAGTCATTGGCGCGGTGCAGCGCACATCAAACGTTTCCACAATCGCCATGTGTGCGGCCGGCACAATGCCCGGTGCGCTCAAGCTGCTCTGGCAGCCAAGCCAGGGCGGGTATCATGTGGAATACGGGTTCAGCTGCATGGGCTATGAAGTGGCGGGGGCTATGGGCCTCAAGCTTGCAAAGCCTTATCGCGATGTGATCTGCTTTGTCGGGGATGGCTCTTATATGATGGCGAACTCGGAACTGGCGACTGCTGTCATGCGCAAAATACCCTACACCGTGGTTTTGACCGATAATCGCGGCTATGGCTGTATCAATCGTTTGCAAACCGGAACCGGCGGGGCGGCGTTCAACAATCTTTACGCAGACACCCGCGAGGTAGCGCAGCCACAGATCGACTATGTGGCGCATGCCGCATCTATGGGTGCGAAGGCGGTGAAGGCCACCGGCATCGCCGATCTGGAGGCCAAACTGATCAAGTCCAAAGGGTCTGATATTCCCGTCGTCATCGTGATTGAAACTGACCCTCGGCATGGCCCGACGGACGCAGGTGGCGGGGCGTGGTGGGATGTTGGCATACCAGAAGTCTCGGACCGCGCAGAGGTCAAGGCATCCCATGCCGACTATCTGGAACACAAGAAAACCCAACGATCGGATTGATTGTTTTCTGAAACGAATTCGAGTTTACGCCGGTAATCGAAACGAAGGAGTCATCCATGTCTGACTTGCTAAAGAAACCATTCGGAACCCACGGCAAGGTGCATCAAATCACCCCCGAAAGCGCCGGTTGGAGGTATGTCGGATTTTCATTGCACCGGCTAAGGGCCGGGGAAACAGCGGCAGAAGTGACAGGTGAGCGCGAAGTCATTCTGGTTATGGTGGAAGGTAAAGCAGCCTTCGCCACACCTGAACAGGATTGGGGCGTATTGGGGGATCGGATGGATGTTTTCGAAAAGACACCTCCGCACTGTCTCTATTTGCCTAACGGCACAAGCTGGTCTGCCGATGCGCAAACAGACTGCGTCATTGCAGTATGTTCCGCGCCCGGGATTGGCGAGCACAAAGCACGGCGGATCGGGCCGGACGGCATAACTCTGACGGAGCGTGGCAAAGGAACCAACACGCGCTACATCAACAACATCGCGATGGAGAACGAGGATTATTGCGACAGCTTGCTCGTAACCGAGGTTTTCACGCCCGCTGGTCACTGGTCATCCTACCCAAGCCACCGCCATGACGAAGACGATTTTCCGCGTATTACTTACTTGGAAGAAACCTATTATCATCGGGTGAACCCGGCGAACGGATTTGGAATCCAGCGTGTTTATACAGATGATCGGAAGCTGGATGAAACTATGGCCGTGTCTGACGGTGACGTTATTTGTGTGCCGCGCGGTCATCATCCTTGTGGCGCACCCTACGGGTTTGAGATGTATTACCTCAACGTGATGGCTGGACCCAAACGTAAATGGCGCTTCGTTCCCGCACCTGAGGTAGAATGGATCATGGAACGCGACGCATGAAAGTTTTGCGGGGACACGAAATGAAGCTGCCGCCACTAGTGCCCGCTTAGGCTCCTTTCCGCACGAAGGAAAATGGCATTTCATTAGGGGGTGTTTTTCACAAATATTGTATGAAATCCAATCTCCAACGAGTTTAATTTTAACATAATGACTATTATGCGAATTTGACCATCTGGTAAAATATTCTAGACCAAGCGCCCTACTTCGAGGCAGAAGTAGCAATTTGATCTACCTTGGGCGCCGTTATCAATCGCGCGATTTCGCTGAAGCAGCCGTTCGTGCAGATAGCGGCGAAGGTGTCGAAAGAGCCCAATCTGTGAATCTGGCTTTCATGCTGCGCGCGCTCGCAGCGCAAAAAGTACGGCATTAGCAAAAGCAACCATACTGTGGCGCAGCGAAACAAGCGGTCGTTCGTGCATCTGGCAGCATGGATCAAGCGCCGAATTTACGAGTTGCGGATAGAGCTGCCAATACCAGAGGCATGGCCAACGCCTGCCTTCTTTGAAACATTCCGCAATTTCCATAATTAGCGATGAGGGCCTTTCGAGAACGCATCGGCGAAAGCACACTAAAAAGGGTTTGCAATCTATCCGTTACTGAATGTCCATATTGGAAGTCACTTTTGGGATTGGACGGCCGTTTTCCAAGGATCTACGTAGGCCGAGAACTCACCCCCAACGTAAGACTTTGTTGCGCCAGTAGGGATCGGCAATGTTTGATCGGTGTTAAAGAGCAAGGCAGCTCCGATACTGGTTCCTGTGGCCGCCTCACTTGTGGAGACGGGCCGATTGGTGATGGCTTTTAGCATCGCAACGAATTCTGCATTGCGCGCGAAAGGGCCTTCAACAATTGTTGGGCCTTCACCCTCTATTAACTCTAAACAAGCCCCAGTCATCAAAGCGAGATAGAATGACAGCGCCACAGCCCGCTCGCCTGATCCGACGGGTGGTTCTAGGCCATGCCATTGCATTGTGCGGCCCTGAAACGGGCCAGTGCCGGATTCCACTGAGGGGAGCAGCATCAGAGACTGACCCAGAACAGAGGCGATGTCCTGTTCGGTTGGCGCATTGGGGTGGCCGCTCTGGATAATCTCGTACTCGCGCCCCCCCATGAACCGAGCGCTAGGAACGGCTTGTCCGCGTGCGTTGACGTTGATGAGGGTGTCGCGGTTTGGGTCAAGTGGTGGGATTGTCGAGGCATCATTCCCCATCAAGGACATCGCGATCACCCACGTCCCGGTAGAGACCACCGAAGCTGGTTTATTCCGAGAGATCACATGCGGGTAAAGAGAGGCATTGGAATCGTGGATACCGACACAAACAGGTGTTTTTGCATCAAGTCCTGTGGCCGCAGCAATGTGCGGAAGTATTGGCCCAAGGATATCGCTGGGGTGGCGCACTGGCGCGATTTTATCGGCGATTCCAAGTGTCGCAGGAAGGTCAGAAAACACCCCCGAATGTGGGTTCCACAGATCCGTATGACAGCCAATCGACGTCACATCTGTCGCGCCGATACCCGTCAGGCGATGGCCCCAGAATTGCGGATAGGTGACAATTTGTGCAGTTCGACCCTTAAGAGTTGGATCAGTGGTGAACTGATAGTGCAATTGGGCACCAATGTTCAGGCCGCCCACCATTTTCGGCGATCCGGTCAGTGCGAAATCGGGTTTGATCGCATCATAGGCCGCGACGATTTCGGCGGGGTACTCATGTTCGTAATCAAGGATCGGCGCGGCAAGAGATCCGTCCGCCGCCAGCAACGCAGCACAAGCACCGTGGGTGGTGATCGAAATGGCATCAACGCGGTGATCACTGTGAAATGTTGCCAGAGCGTCCAACAAAAACGACCAATGCCCGTCGACGTCGTAATGCGGCCATGGCGGGCCTGACAACACGACATTGGGGCGGGTGACGACGGCAACCTCGGTCAAAGTATCCAGATCGACCAAGGCGAGTTTTGCGTTGGTCTTGCCGATATCAATCACGGCGATGTGCTGGGGCCTGTTCATGGCATATGAAACAGCGGCGTCAGTGCCACCGCATCCGGTTCGTTGTTTGGTGCAGTTTCCATGATGTCCGCCATATGCGCCCACCATTTCTGCATGATGGGATGGCTTGGCAGATCATCCATTTTATGGCCCTCGGTGCGGGACAGAACGCCGATCAAGTGGCCTGTGGCGTCGTCCAGATGGATCGAATAATCGCTGACGCCTGCACCGTGCAACAGGTCAACCAATTCAGGCCAGATCGCATCATGGCGGCGCTTGTATTCATCCGCCATGCCCTCGTTCAGGGTCATTCGAAAAACGTAACGTTCGCTCATGCTTTGCGCCTCGCGGCGGCCATGGCCCAGAGGCGCGGCAGGGCGATCACCCCGATCAACAGCAGGCCAATGAAGATCGACATCACGATGCCTGGCACGTTGAGCAGTCCAAGCCCGAAGGTTACAAGGCCCATGACGAAAGCGGCGATGACAACGCCCGGAATGGTGCCCGACCCGCCAAGGATATTGACGCCGCCAAGGACAACCATCGTCACCACCTCAAGTTCCATCCCCGAAGCAATACTGGGGCGGGTAGAACCAAGGCGCGAGGTCAAACAGATCGCCGCAACGCCGGACATCAGGCCCGTCAGCAGGAACAGGATGAATTTGACCCGCTGCACGCGGATACCACTGAACAGCGCGCCGGTCGGATTGTTGCCGATGGCATAGACCGCGCGGCCAAAGTTGGTCTTGTGCAGCAGCACGGCATAGACCACCGCGATGATTACGAACAACAGCATTTCCACCGTGAACACCCAGTAGATATAGCCTTGCCCGAACCACGAAAAGCTGGACGGATAGCCGCTGAATGACCCATCCCCGAGGATGATATAGCTGATACCGCGAAACAGGCTCATGGTGCCGATGGTCACGACGATGGACGGCAGACCAAGGATGGTTACGAACACGCCGTTGAATGCTCCGCACAAAAGGCCGACGGTTAGACCGATCATGACAAGTTCCGGCGTCCCCGCACCGTGCTGCATCGCCAATCCCATGGCGGTACTGGCCAGCGCGATGATCGAGGCGACGGAGAGGTCAATTTCGCCCGAGATGATCAATAGAGCCATCGCAAAGGCGATCATCGCCTTTTCGGTAAAGTTGAACGTCGCATCGCTGAGGTTCCATGCGTTCAGGAAGTAGGGAGAGGCAAAGCTGTTCACGACAAAGATCGCGATGGCCACGCCCAGCAACAGGGCTTCCCAGCTTTTGAAAACCCGAACAGCGCGGCTGTTCAGTCGATCTGGGATGTGGCGGGTTGTGGTGACGTCCGTCATTGGGTGACCTCCGCAGATTTGAGGATGATGCGGCCTTTGGTGCGGCCGGAGCGGGCGTTGAACGCAACCGCGATCAGGATGGCAGAGCCGGAAATGGCGAGCTGCCAGAACGGGGAGATATTGACGACAGGCAAGGCGTTCTTGACCACGCCAAGGAAGATCGCGCCCAACACGGCGCCGCCGACCGAGCCGATGCCACCCGCGATGGAAATCCCACCAATGACGCAGGCCGCCACAACTTCGAGTTCAAACCCGCCAGCGATATCAACGTAGGCCACCGCATAGCGTGCGACCCACAAATACCCTGTCAGACCAGCGAGCGCGCCGGAGACGACAAAGGCCCAGAACTGCGTCTTGCCGACATTGATACCCGTATAGACAGCAGCGTGCGGGTTGCCGCCGACGGCGAAGATCGACCGCCCGAACCCTGTGCGTGCCATCATGATGCCAAAGACGATGACAGTGATGATCGCAATCCACGACAGGACAGGCAGGCCCAATAGAACAGCGCGGGGAAAGTCGGTGAAGGCGGGGCTCATCTCATGGGAATTGACCCATTTGCCGTCTGAAATCAGAAAAATAATCCCGCGAAAGATGGTCATCGTGCCAAGGGTTACGACGATTGGCGGGATCGACAGTTTCCATACAAGAACGCCATTGATGGCACCCATGAATGCACCCATCAGTACAGCGATTGCGATGATGACGGGGATCGGCAGACCAGGCATTGCGACGTTGATCATTGCCACGGCCATGCCTGTTAGGGCCAAGTTGGCGGCCACCGACAAGTCAATACAGCGGGTCAGAATGACGACCATTTGCCCAAGTGCCAAAATGATCAGCGGGGCCGTGTCATTGAATACGTTTGCCAAGTTGGACGGTGCCACAAAGCCTGCAAACCGCGACGCGATGAGGACAATCAGGATCAGGATGGCGCTGCCAAGAATGGCTTCGCGGACGGGAATAAAACGCATCATAGGGCAGCGCCTTCTGTTTGTGGTGTGATGCCAGCAGCGTGGCGCACCAATGTTTCGGGGGTCACCTCGTCACCAGACAATTCCGATGCGATTAATCCGTCACGCATGACGATAACGCGGTCAGACATTCCAATGATTTCAGGGATTTCAGAGCTGACCATGATGACGGACAACCCTTGTGCGGCGAGTTCGGCCATGAATTCATGCACAGCCGCCTTTGATCCGATGTCGATGCCTTTGGTTGGCTCATCCAGAATGATGACCTGCGGCTGGGTTGCCAGCCATTTGGCGATGACGACCTTTTGCTGGTTGCCGCCAGATAGGTTGCCGATGTCTTGGTCCAATGACGCGGCGCGCAAGTCCAACCTTTCGGCGTATTCGCGGGCCAATTTGAATTCCTCTGCCAGCCGCAAGAACCCATTCTTGGATGTTCGCCCAAGGGAGGGCAGCGTTATGTTCTGGAAAATTGGTAACCCGATCACCGCGCCCTGTTTCCCGCGGTCTTCGGGGACATAGACAATGCCGTTGTCGACGGCTTCGGCGGGGGAGCGGATGACTTTGATATCTCCGTTCACGCGACACACGCCCTTGGACGGTTTGGTGATTCCAAACAACGCCTGCATGAATTCGGAGCGCCCTGCGCCGACCAAGCCGTAAAACCCGAGGATTTCACCACGTTTCAGTTCAAAGTTGATTTCGGCAAATTCGGTCGGATGGGAATAGCCGACGACTTTGAGGACTTCTTCGCCAACATCGTGGTCACGGTCAGGGAAAATCTGATCCACGGAGCGCCCGACCATCATTGTCACAAGGTCGCCCTCGGTGATGTCGGCAATCAACCCATCACCAACAAACGCGCCATCCCGAAACACGGTGTAGCGATCAGCGATGCGAAAAATTTCGTCAAACTTATGGCTGATGAACAGGATCGCCTTGCCTTGCGCCTTTAGGGTTTCAACCAACTCATACAGCTCTTCGATCTCTTTGTGGGACAGCGCGGCTGTCGGTTCATCCATGATCACAACACGGGCATCCACAGACAAGGCGCGGGCAATCGCCACGAGGTGTTTGTTGGCAATTCCAAGTTCGCGAAGCTGGGTGTGGCTGCTGAACGGCGCACCGATTTCGGCCAAAAGCTCGGCCGCGTTGCGGTGCATTTCGGCCGTATCGATCAACCCGAAACGGTTGCGCGGGGCATGGCCGATGTAAATGTTTTCGGCGACAGAGAGTTCATCAAATAGAACAGTTTCCTGATGGATCGCAGTGATCCCTGCTTTGGCGGCATCATTGGGCGACGTGAAGGAGACAGGCTCGCCGTCAATGCGGATCGTGCCGCCATCAGTGCGATAAATTCCGGTCAGAATCTTTACGGTCGTCGATTTGCCGGCGCCATTCTCACCAACCAATGCAGTGACTTGGCCAGGATACAGATCCAGCTTGACCTGATCGAGCGCTTTGACGCCCGGAAAGGTTTTCGTGATCATGTCCATCGAAACAACGGCGGACGAATTGGCGGGCGCGGATTGCGTCGTCATTGAGTGGCCTCGTTCTGTCGGGAGTTCGGTGTTTGGCCCGGTGCAACAAGGCACCGGGCCAGAGCGGGCGTTTAGAAGATCGACTTGAAATCGTCGATGTTGCTGGCGTCGTAAACAAACGGATCAGCCATTGCGCCTTCGTTGTTTTCATCCAGCGTCAGCGTGCCCATACGACCCATTGGAATTTCCGCGCCGGGGGCGGCTTCAACACCATTCTGGCTCAGCTCATAGGCCAGCATTGTCGCCGAATAGCCCAGATCAATCGGGTTCCAGATCGCAAAGGATTGCGATGCACCGGATTCAATTGCACCGGCCATTTCAGACGGCAGACCAAGGCCAGTCACGTTGACTTCACCAACTTTGCCCGCGTCCACGACAGCCTGCGCCGCAGCAACGATGCCCACGGATGTTGGCGCGATGATTGCGTCCAGATCGGGGTAGGACTGCATAAGGCCAATGGCTTCGCGGTAGGATTTATCCGCAAGGTCATCGCCGTAGACAGTCGCAACAACTTCGATACTGGGATAGTCACCCATGACCGCGTTCATTTCTTCCATCCAGATGTTCTGGTTGGTCGATGTGGTCGTGGCAGACAACAGCGCAACTTCGCCGCCATCAGGAAGGTGATCCGCAGCCAGCTTGATGATCATGTTACCGATCAGCGGGTTGGACGACGGGTTCAGGTGCAACTGGCGGCCCTCAGGTGCCACGCCGGAATCCCAGCTCACAACCGTAATGCCACGCTGCATGGCGCGTTGCAGGACAGGAACCAGTGCATCGGTGTCGTTGGACGAAATCGCAATCGCGTCTACCTGCTGTGCGATGAGCGCGTTGATGACTTCGATCTGGCCTTCAGCGGTTGTGTCTGTCGGACCTGTGTAGATGATCTCGACGTTGCCCAGCTCTTCTGCGGCTTCTTGAGCGCCTTCATTGGCGGCCTCAAAGAACCCGATGCCCAATGCCTTGACGACAACAGCGATGCGAACATCCTCTTGTGCCATGACCGGGGATGCCAGCATCGCGCCAGCCAGTGCAACGGATGTTGCTAGTTTCTTAAATACACTCATGGTTTCCTCCCTGGAGTGGTTGCGTTTGGGCTGGCTAGGATGCCACCCCCTCTTTCTGCGCGGCACCTATGGGCACCACGATCAGCGATACATCAGCCGACTCAAGCATGGCCGCGGTGCGGTCATCGATGCCTTCGTCGGTGATGAGTGTGTCGATACGCTCAAGCGGGCAAAGCACGAGGCTTGAGCGGTTTTCAAACTTGGAGCTGTCCACTAGAACGATCAGTTCGTCAGCCTGACCGATGAGCTTGTGTTCGGCCTGGATCAACAGCGGGTCTTGTTCCATCAGGCCCAGCGGCCCGATGCCCTGCGCGCCCATGAACATGCGTTTGGCATAGAAATTGCGAGTCACGTCATTTTCAAACGGGGACAAGATGATGTTCTGTTCGCGGTAAATAATCCCGCCCGAGAGCATCACCGTATTCTGCGTGTTCTTCAGTAGGTGTTCCGCGATCGGGAACGAGTTGGTAAAGACCTGCATGCGGCGCGATGCCAGCGGGTGGACCATCTGGAACGTCGTTGTGCCGCCATTGATAATGATCGGCTCACCGTCATCGCACAAATCAACGGCTGCTGCTGCAATCGCCTGCTTTTCAGCGATGTTCAACGTTTCGTTGATGGAAAAGGGTCGCCCGGCCAACCCGACGAACGGCTTGGTTGTAATTGCTTCGGCACCACCCCGCACTCGGCGCAGGCGCTTTTGTTCGTCCAGCGTGCTGATGTCACGGCGTATCGTTGCCTCGGACGCGCCGGTGAGTGAACACAGATCGATCACTGTCACAAGTGAGCGGTCTTGTACGGCGGAGAGGATAACGCGGTGGCGGTCTTTCTCGTGCATTGGGTGGTCCTTTCGTTGGGCCAAAATGGATTGAGTCGCGGCGTTTTGTCAATCATTTATTTTCAATTCCAATCATTCTGCGGTGCAGCATGATTGTTTATGATTGAAAATGATTGACTTTATGTTTGCCTCGCGTCAGCTTGTTGCCAACGAATTCAACTTAACCTGCCCTCCACGGAGACACACATGACTGCTTCAAAATCGAATCAACGTCTTGAAAACAAATGGGATGCGGCTGTAGCCGATAAGATGAGCGAGCCTGAAAAGCTGCTGTATCGCTCGAACCTGCTCGGGTCCGACAAGCGAATCACCAACTACGGCGGTGGCAATACATCCGCGAAGGTGACGCAAAAGGATCCGCTGTCCGGCGATATGGTAGAGGTCCTGTGGGTCAAAGGGTCCGGTGGCGATGTCGGATCGATCAAGATGGACGGGTTTTCGACCCTTTATATGGATAAGCTGAACGCGTTGCGCGGCATTTACCGTGGGGTCGAGTTTGAAGATGAGATGGTCGGCTACTTGCCCCACTGCACATTCAACCTGAATCCGCGCGCGGCCTCTATTGATACGCCATTGCATGCTTATGTGCCCCAAAAACACGTCGACCACATGCACCCCGATGCGATCATCGCGATTGCGGCGGCAAAGGATAGCAAAGCCCTGACGCAGAAAATTTTCGGCGACAGCATTGGTTGGCTGCCTTGGAAAAAGCCGGGTTACGAACTCGGTCTTTGGCTGTCAGATTTTTGCGAAAAGAACCCTGATGCAAAAGGCGTCGTGCTTGAAAGCCACGGATTGTTTACATGGGCAGATGACGCGAAAGACTGCTACGAGCTGACGCTTGATATCATTCAAAAAGCGATGGACTGGTTCGAGGCAGAGACCTCCGGCAAGGATGCCTTTGGCGGCGCCGTGCATGAAAGCCTGTCCGCAGACGAACGTCGCGCCACGGCCGCTCGATTGATGCCCGCCATTCGCGGGTATGTATCTGGCCAGCAGCACATGGTCGGCCATTTCACCGACAGCGACGCGGTGCTTGAATTCGTCAACGCCAAGGACATGGAGCGCTTGGCCGCTTTGGGCACGTCCTGCCCCGATCACTTCTTGCGCACAAAGATTTGCCCGCTGGTGGTAGATTTCGACCCCGCCAAACCGGACGTTGATGCGACGATCGAAGGGCTGGAGAGTGCGATTGCCGAATACCGCAAGGGCTATCAAGCCTATTATGATCGCTGCAAAAAGGACGACAGCCCTGCCATTCGTGACCCCAACGCGGTGGTATACCTGATCCCGGGCGTCGGCATGATCACATTCGCGAAGGATAAGGCGACAGCGCGTATTTCCGGCGAATTCTACGTCAACGCGATCAACGTGATGCGTGGTGCGGATGCAGTTTCCGAATATCAGGGTCTTCCCGAACAAGAGGCTTTCGACATCGAATACTGGCTCTTGGAAGAGGCCAAGCTGCAACGCATGCCTGCGCCGAAATCTATGGCGGGCCGTGTGGCGCTGGTCACTGGCGGCGCGGGCGGCATTGGTGCCGCGACCGCAGAACGCTACCTGCGCGAAGGCGCCTGCGTGATGTTGGCCGATATTGATGACGCGGCCCTCGCCGAAACCTACGAAGGGCTCAGCGGCAAATACTCCGCCGATGTCGTGCGTACGGTCAATATGAACGTGACAGATGAAACCGCAGTTGCCGCCGCTTACAGCGCCATTGCCGCGGAATTCGGCGGCGTGGATATTCTGGTCAGCAATGCAGGTATCGCCAGCTCTGCCCCGATCGAGGAAACCTCCCTTGATCTGTGGAACAAGAACATGGCGATCCTGTCGACGGGCTATTTCCTTGTCAGTCGCGAGGCGTTCAAACTGTTCAAGGTGCAAGAAATGGGCGGATCTGTTGTCTTCGTGGCCTCTAAAAACGGGCTGGCCGCATCGCCAAATGCCTCGGCCTATTGCACTGCCAAAGCCAGCGAGATTCACCTAGCGCGCTGTCTGGCCCTTGAAGGTGCGACGCTTGGTGTGCGTGTGAACGTAGTGAACCCGGATGCTGTGCTGAAAGGCAGCAAGATCTGGCAGGGAGATTGGCTGGATCAACGCGCAGGCACTTACGGCACCGACAAAGACGGGCTTGAGGAAATGTATCGGGAACGCTCCATGCTCAAACGGTCCGTGCTGCCCGAAGACATCGCAGAGGCTGCGTATTTCCTTGCCTCTGATCTGTCGGCGAAATCCACAGGCAACATCATCAACGTCGATGCCGGCAACAAAGAGGCGTTCACGCGTTAAGCGTGGGCGAATTAGGGAGGATCATCATGAGCTATGAAACCGCAAAAGCCGCCTTTGCCGATTGGGGCGTGGATACCGAAGCAGCCTTTGCAAAACTGGCGGAGATTCCGATCTCCATGCATTGCTGGCAAGGCGATGATGTCGTCGGGTTTGAAAAGAAATCCGGCAGTTCTGGTGGTGGCATTCAAGCGACGGGCAATCACCCCGGTCGCGCTCGCACCCCCGATGAACTGCGGGCCGATTTGGAATTTTCCTATAGCATGATCCCGGGCAACCACCGCCTGAACCTGCACGCCTGTTATCTGGACACGGACCAAAACCCCGATCGTGATGAAATTGAATACAATCATTTCGCGCCGTGGGTGGATTGGGCCAAAGATCAGGGGCTTGGCCTTGATTTCAACCCAACCTTCTTTGCCCACGAAAAGGCAGATGATAACCTGACCCTCAGCCACCCAGATCAAGGTATCCGTGATTTCTGGGTCGAACACGGCAAACGGTCTCGTGATATTGCGGCACAAATGGGTGTGGCGCTTGGCTCGCCTGTCGTCAACAACGTCTGGGTTCCTGACGGGTATAAAGACACGCCCGTGGATCGCTTTGCCCCGCGCAAACGATTGGAACAGTCACTGGATGCGATGATGGCCACATCACACGACAAGGCGCAGATGCTGGATGCAGTTGAGAGCAAATTGTTTGGCATCGGCGTAGAAGCCTGCACAATAGGCAGCCATGAATTCTATATGGGCTACGCGATCCGCAACGAGACCTTGCTGTGCCTCGACATGGGGCATTTCCACCCGACTGAAAACGTTGCTGACAAGCTCAGCTCTGTTGCCCTGTCCGTTGATGAAATCCTACTGCACGTCAGCCGCCCGATGCGTTGGGACAGTGATCATGTGATCCTGCTGGATGACTCGATCATGCAAATGGCACAGGAACTGGTGAGTGCCGACCTTTTGGATCGCACACACATCGGGCTTGATTTCTTTGACGCCACGATCAGCCGGACGGCGGCTTGGGTCATTGGCACGCGCAACATGCAAAAGGCGCTGCTTCGGGCGCTCTTGGCACCGTGGGCGCAATTGAAGACGGCCGAAGATAATCTCGACTACACCTCGCGGCTCGTCTTGACAGAAGAGATCAAAGACTTGCCTTACGGGGCCGTTTGGGAAGAATTCTGTGATCGGATGGACGTCGCGGCCGGAATGACGCTCATTGCGGCCCTCGATCGATATCAAACGAGTGTAGAGGGTCGCGGTTAGAAAGCGGCGCGAAACACGCAATCGGTTAAGCTCGAAGGCCGCTTGGGCAGCCGCAATTCCAACCGATGTTATGTTCTCGTCGTCAGCGCTGTGCTGATGTCTGGGTTTGGAGGGAGGATTGGAGGGCATATTATGCCAAGAGTCCAGCTTCCCGCAGTCACCCCAAAACACAAAGCCTGGAACAAGGGCCGGATCATCGGCCAGAAACGACCGCTGCTTCCTAAACAGGTTTGGGCCATTCGTGCCCGGCTCGAACTTGCGGATTACCTACGCGACCTCGCGTTGTTTAACGTCGCGATTGATAGCAAGCTGCGCGGCTGTGATCTGGTCAAACTCGCCGTGACCGATTTGATCCAAGATGACCGTGTTCGTGAACGAGTTTCAATAATCCAGAGTAAAACAAAGAAACCCGTTCAGTTCGAACTGACTGAAAACACAAGAGATACAGTCATTGCGTGGGTACGATCACCTGAAATGATCGGATGCCGCTTTATGTTCCCGAGCCGTTTCCATGACCGTCCGCATATCTCGACACGCCAATATGGTCGACTTGTGCGAGACTGGGTGACGGCGATTGGTCTGGAACCCAGCGGATACGGGACACACTCGATGCGTCGAACCAAAGCTGCGGAGATTTACCGCAAGACGGGCAACCTGCGCGCCGTGCAACTGCTGCTCGGGCATACGAAGGTCGATAGCACCGTGCGTTATTTGGGCGTTGAGCTGGAAGATGCCCTGAGTATTGCTGAGCGCATCGACATCTAAGCGACGTTGGCGAGCGGTTTTGCCGTTCGCCAATGCAAGACGGCCCTTTGTTACATCGCAAAATTGATCCTTAGAGATCGCGCTAGGGTATAAGCCGTGCGATCTAGACCAGATTTACACGTGAGAACGGCCGGTTTGGTGACACCGACCGCGAAAGGGCGATCAGGATTCCGCACTTGCAAGAAAATGCTGCATCAGCAATAGCCGCAGCTGCACAAGTCCGCTTAGTCCGCATTGAGTTAGTTCGTGCATGATGCAGCGAAGGTCGCGAATGGCTATAATGCGATTCCGCCGCCAGCCCAACTCGGCACCTTTGACTCGGCATTCATCACGTAATCCACCAATGGCCCCTTAAGCTAAAAGAATTTGGAAGCCGCTGCGCCCCCTGCCCTTCGCGAACGGCCCATTGCTGACCTTCATCCTTTCGCAGTGCTGCCCGTCATGCCGGACATTCGCTGCGTCAGAAAGACTTAGTAATCGGCAGGTTCCTAGTCTGCGGGACGTTACAGAACTTCCCTATGGACGCCAACGTTCCCCGACTGCGGCTTGGTCATCATGTCGTGTTGCATCCCTTTCGTAGTCCTCTGCAATCGAGATCAGCATAGTAGATACTCTTGGATGGGAGTTGCCGTAACGAGTTGAAAGTTCACGATAGCGCACTGCGAGATGCCGTTCCTGCTCTCCGCCATCGTAGGGACTGCGGCTGGTTACACCGCGTGCATTGCTTACGCCCATCTCGAACCGATTTCGCAACCCAGTGTTTTCTGGACGGTTGATGAAATCTAGTATGCTGTCAGGCAACCAATCGTCCCACGATCTATGTCGTGCAAAGCGTGCCAATAGGCCGCCAAGATGTGTTTCGGCAACTTCCTTACGGTCGACCTCGGCGGCGAGCCGCAAAGCGGTATCAGCCCATTCATTAAAGGTGTCTCCAACGATAATCCCATCGGCAGCGCAGCCGGGAACTTCTTTCCAGCCTGCTAAAGCGTGATATGCCAAATTAGCCAGAAGCTCTCGTCGTTCTTGAGTGAGTTCGTGGAGTGCTGGTTCATCGCCGCCATCCCGTCGAGCATAATGCCATTGTAGTAATTGGACAAAAAGCTTCGGATCACGTGCAAGTTCTCGATGGACGGCGAGAGTCCGCTCGTGGTTGCGGTGTCCATGATTGCACAACATCGGAACGAAAGGCAACTCGAGATTAGCTATCTGCTCATCGGACATTTGATCTGCCGCTTCGAGACGCTGGAAAACGCCGTCCAGCCTGTATGAATCTGGAAACGGTCCATCCGGTTCTTCACCATACGCGACAGCCTGAAGGATATGTGTCCACTGATCTTCAGGCAGGCGTTCTGGAGTGTATGCAACAGCAGAAAACGCGGAGCGAGGTCGATTTACTTCGAGGAGTCTTCGAATTGCGTATTCGGCGTCCCTCGGTTCTGTGTCATCCCGGATGTGTATGGAGACCGAACTCCAGTAGGCAGATGCCACATCATCTCCCAAAGCCTCAGCGGCATCCCAACCAGCAGTGCGCCCGGGAAGGTGCTCTGCAAACCGTTTCCTCGTGCCTTCATCTTGGAGTGTCGCTCGCGTCTCAAGATCGTTGCAGATTGCGGGCAAGTCTATGAGGCTTGCACTCCAAAGGACCTGTCTTAAGAATACGTTCGATGCATCGTTAGCATCTTCGCCCAATATGGCTTCAATCCAATTAGCTGCCGTTTCCGGAGGTGTGTCAGGAGAGACCAGAAGCTGCGCGACGATATCCGGCTGATTGACGCTTAGAGCAAATGTGAGAACTGCGTCATCTCCCAATTGATCTCGAATTTCCGCAAGTGCGGCTCTACGATGCGCTTCAACGAGCGTTTCCCGCTGCTGGTAAGTCAAACGCCCTTCGGCCTCTTCTCTGTCCAATGCTCGCCATTCCACGTAACCGTTCTCAAATAACCACCTGTGACGCGCAGTAGGGTCTTGAGGTTCAAGTGCTTCTTCCATTCGACGAAGCGCTGCGGTGAGTTGTTCTGCTCCTTCCTCTTTATCGTATGCACGCATAGTTTCTCGTCTTCGCAGTTTATGTCGAAGTTCTGCTTTGTCTTCGTCGGAAGCATCACCTGCCCAACGCTCAACCTCGTTGACTAATCGTTCCAGATCGTCTGGGTGAAGTCGTGTCGCAACCTCGATAAAACTCTCGAGTTCGTTTCTGTCGCATGGCACCAAATCCAGCATCAAGTTGCTCGCCTCGATTGCAACTTCAAGAACCTCCGCATCGTTTGGCTCGGGAACCTGCTCCTCTATTTCGCGCCATTGCGGCCTCGCGGTTCTTGAAGCAAACCCTGGCCCACCTCCTGGTAGCAAAGAGATATAAACATCGATTGCCGGGCCGCGAAAGCGGGTAGAGAGATCGCGCAAAACCCTCATTCTATCTGCGGCTCCAAGCGCGGTGGCCGGAAGCCATGCCAAAAACAATGAACGAGCGGTCGATTGCGGGGAATTCGACCAATTATCCTGGACTTCAAGTGATCTCAGATCGAACACGATTTCTGCCACTCGAGCGAAAAAAGCTGGTTGCCATGCCAATAACTCCAATGCCCAGAGTAATTCTGTTCTCAGGCATTCGCCGCTGATACCACCCTCGACAGTCCCCATGATAGCACTGATGGCTGGAACGGGACGTCGAAGTTCGTGTTCCAAACAATCTAAGAACGCGGTGGGCGACGCCTCGGCAAGTGTGCGAAGTTGACCGCGAATGGTGAGCCAGCGTTCTTCGTTGGCGTCGTGCATTAATGTTCGAATAACTTGTTCCGCCCGATGCGCAATGTCGACCACCAACCTGTCGCCGCAAAGTCCATTTCCGTAAATGGACAAGATGCAAAGTGTGTCACCAATGCCCGATAACATTGCGCCCGAATAGCTGCGTTCGTGACCTAAGATGTTGGCCATCCACCATTGATCTTGAGGAAGGTCGAGCGCGGGGTCGCGATCCCCCAAAAGCTCTGGAACCAGTTCGAAGAAGCGGTCCAAGTCTGCTCGTTCAACATATTGTCCAACTGCAAAAAGCGCGTCGAGTTGTGAGACAACTATGTTGACGTTCCCGTAGCGAGCGATTGGTGCGTCTTCCAATGCCAGCAAGTCGTCTCGAACTCGCGTAATATCCCCGTCCTCAAGATTGCCAAGAAGCTGAATTACGGCTTCATCATCAATGTTACCGCCTTCCGCCCACGAACCGGCCAGTGCAAATGGAAGTAACAGCCGTGCTGACGGGCGATCTCGCGCCCAAATCGGACGTCGAACTTCGGGGTCATGCGATAATTGCCGACGTAAAACTGGAACAGAATGTCCGGTCTTCACAGCCATGTTTTCGGCTTCGTCTCGCGGAAGACCCATGACTTCCAGTTCGGAGCGAAAAGTGCTCGAAGGAACATGGGACAACAGCAGAGCTTCTCTAACATCTAAGCGTCCCTTGGGATACGGACGAATAATCGTAATGTTTCTTCTGTCACCGAAGTCTAGTTCTTCTCCTTCGGCCAGATCGGCAACGACGATCAAGCGGTTGGAACTTGCCGGAATGCTTGCGTTGCCCGACGTTGCGACCAACGTTCGGTCTAGAAGATCCAATGCATCTGCTTGAATCAATGTGGCGACTACGAATGCGACCGCTTCGCTCCGATCATCGGCCTGAACTGGGACGACTGCATCTCCATCCCGAAGCTTTGAAAGTAGCGTTGTCTGTTCATTGTGACGCCTCGTCGAAACAAGGCTCATCGTTATTGGAGGGTTTGACGCAGTTGCCCAACCTTGCCACCATTCATGGGGTGTCTTTAATGTAGGAGACGCAACACCAAGTTTTTCGCCAAGCCAGCGAGAAGTGGCCGGTGCTTCTTCGAGCCATGTTTCTAGGTCGATTGCATCATAGGCGTGAACCGAGGACCAATTGCCTTCACGACGTTTCTCAGCAAGCCAGTCGTCTTTGCCATTCCATCGTCTCGGAGTAACGAAGACAAAGCTGCTTTCTGTACGTTCAGCAGGCAAGGTCTCATCAGTTCGTTTTCTAAAGTCGCCTTCTGCTTTCGCTCGTGGGTCTTGATTGCAACCTAGCTCCCAGACGCTGGTACCTTCTGGCACCTTCGGTGTTGCCCGCTCATTAACGACCTGACCGTCTAGGCCAGCTAGATCGACAGCTTCGTTGCCGGGGAACCGAATTGAAACTAATTCACTGGTCGTTTCTCGGATTAGCCGCCGAACTAGTATCGGCAGATTGCTACGGCACTCATGACGATCAGCCCATTGGCGAATTGCTGTTTCATCAACTGACATGACTTCTCCAAAACCAAACACAAATTATTTAGATAGTAATTTCTTAGTCTTTTTGGATGCCAAGCAAGTTAGGGTCAACTCGCCCATCATGCTGAATCTATTAGGTGAACCAAATCGCGCCGAAGCCTAATCTACTTTCAGGAGCGCTACGACGGAGCCCGTAATTGCGGCCATTCGCGATCACCATTCGGACTGCCTGATGGGTCAATTGTCCATGCGAGCATCGTTGCTCTGATCGCGTTAAATCACTGTTTCCTAAAGACGAAAATCCAGCAACCGATAAAGTTCGAAGTCAGTAGTCCACTCGATGCCACAGTCATCGCAAACATCTGGCACCTTACGATTGCCCAACTCCTTTGAAGGTGCGGACACTTCACGCGTCACAATCACTCGGGTTACATCCGCCAAGGCGTAAGCAACAAGAAAGGCGTCCCGTCCAATTTTCTGGATTTGAGCATCATCAAACCTTGGGTCGTTAGCCATGTAGCCATCTATAAGGACCTGTTGCACCAGATCAGGATCAGCTTCTTCATCTAGCAAAAGAGCATCCTTATGGTCGTCTTCCTTTAGCCAATTTGCCAACGGATCATCATGACCAACGACTTCATCATAAATTTCACGAGGAATCTTGATTGTTCCAAGGTTGCCTTGTTCCGAAACCCAATCCCAAAACTGTGGGATGCGGTCCAGCGCATAGAAGTCCGCATCTGCACGAATTAGGACATTGGCATCTATGAGATACATCAGCGGCTAACCTTACCGCTGGATCGGAAGGAACGCCGCTTGTCCTCAAATTGTCGTAGGAAAGGTTCTACTGCACCCGGTTTGGACCCCAGCAAGGCGCCGGCCTTAGAATGAGTCAGGGTGTTACCCCTGACTGCACGATGAACAACATCAACCAACGCCGTTCCGACATTGAATTGTTTCATGATGTGGCCGTTGGGACCAGGCGCGTCAGGGGGCCGTTTATCTTTGTCCCTTTGAAGTTTTGCCTGCCAGCGAGCATGATACTGCGCTCGTAATGTCTCATATGCCCCTGCGGATAGTTCACCGCGTCTATGGAATCGAAGCGCCACCATAGGCTCGCTGACAGACCAACGGGATGCAACAAGATCAATGCACGCCTTCGCTGCCTCAAGGTCATCCGGCATAAAGGCAGGAGCTGTTCTCTTAAAATGCGCGTCAGGCAACAAAAATTCGCCCGCTACGTCGTTGCAGAAGCGCTCTACCTTGGCGTGTTCACTTGTCGGGGTCTTCAAAGAAATATCGCCGCTCACGCCTGTTTGGCCCAGCCAAACGTGCGCCAGTTCATGCATGAGGGTGAAGCTACGAGCCGGTTTTGCGTCAGAAGCGTTGATCACAATAAATGGTGCGATTTCATCGGAGATTGCAAACCCACGGAACACGCTGGACCCAATTTCGGTGCGGTAGTTTCCGAGATTGCCGAGGACCATAACGAATATGCCAACAGACTCTACGGCAGCGCGTAACCGTCGAAAGAGGCTATCTGCATCGCCAGAACGCAGGGAAACATCCGTGTTATCGAAGTTGATCTGTTTCGCTATGGAGTTGACGGTTTCCAAAACGCTTGCCTTGCGGTTAGTAGACCCGACAAATCCATGGGGTCTAAACCCATCTTCATCAAGAAGTAGCTCTCGGACGCTTTCTTGTCTTGCTTTGACATCGCGCAGCAATGCATCCAACATCGCATTGTCGCGCCGACCTCGCGCCTCTGGAGTTTGCCGAAAATCTTGTCCACGTTCGCCCGTTCGTGGTGGCTCAGAGAGATAGAACGTCAGTAGTGGGCGCTTGTATGCATCGGCAAATTTGGAAATTTGGGCTCGTGTCGGTTGTTTTTCGCCAGCTTCCATAAGTTCCAGCTTCTCACTGGCTGTAGACTTGGAGCTGTCCTTAAATCCGAGTTTGCGTGCGGCATCATCCACGTCAAACCCTGCGGTTTGGCGTGCCCAGACGAGGATTTCTGGATTTATACGGATGGACATCGGTTACGAGGAGCCGTTTTCTTGTTTGTTTGGGGTATGGTATGGTATTTTTCTCACTTCAGATAGCCCACTCAGAATAATGAGCGAAACACTCTAGGCACTGTGCATAATAGTTCACAACCTAAGCCCGATCATACTTTTTTCGACCTTTTAGATCAGGCCAATATTCCGCACAGATCCGCCATATCTACTTCTAGCCAAAGAGCTGATAGAAGTTCGCCGTCAGGCTGGAAGCCAAGGCTTGAAAATTGGCTTTCGTAACGTCTGCATTTAGTCGTGCTCACTTTATTCGTACGGACGCAGCGAAATTCCGTTTCAGCGCTTAACGCCTCTTATCCTTTTTGTCCCAAAAAAGCCGCCTAAAGCCACGACACTCTTTTCAAGGGCTACGCCGCAGGGCCGCTGGCAGTAAATCGTCAATTTCCTTGTCAGAGAATGAAAGTTCTCCGTTGTCCTTTAGGCCTTTTTGGGCGGCTTTATAGGCCTTGTCGTTGGTTTGGGGGACACTTGAGTAAATCTCCGCCAGTTCACCCTGCAACTCATCGCGCTTTACCACCAGCTCTTCAATCGGCTTGTAGTCAAGGTCGACCAGCAACGATTGATATGACTCTCTAACAGGCCAGATTCTCGCTGCGGCTTCCCTATGGCGTTGTGCCAAGACACCAAGATCGAAGTCTTTGAGATATGCTGTCCAATACAACGTTGCTAAGGCAATAAGAGCTACTGCAACCTCAAGCAATTTCTCATCTGCAAACACAACGCCTACCGCGCCTGATCCAGTAAGCGCGGTAAGAAATAACTTCAATTTCTTCGCAGTGTCGAACTTCGAAAGGCATTGATCAGCCATCTTCGCATGACACTTGTGAGTGTAGACCGTTCGGCCATACAGTTCCCGAATCTGATCTTCGAATTTGAGCTTATCCATGCGGTTTTGACCTTTTCATCTGTTAAGAGATTGGCACCAAGATTTCGTCCCGTGCAACGACTACTCCGTTGCTAACGGCATACACCTCGACAATGTGTTCGCCACGGAAACTACTCTTCTCAGTCTTACCTCTTCCACCTCCATCAGAGACAATTTGCCCTCTGATCTGGTCACGCCTTTCGGCGATGGGTCCCGTATTCAGCACCTTCCAAAAGATGATACAGCCATGCGGCAAGTTATCACGCACAATCTGAAACCTCAGGTCCTTCTTTGGCAAAAGCGGCGTTCCCCGAGTCAGCATTTCCATCAAGGTCGCTGCACGAAATCCGTTCTGTGTGACGGTGCAATCCAACTCGATATTGTATCGAATATCGACCGGGAACCTGTCCTCGATAAACTCCTCTGTTTGCTTAAACACCGCATCGTATGCAGCCTTTTCCAGCTTTTGAGGAGCAGGATATGCACTGCCATAGACCTTACGCCACCTCGAGCGGCGAGTCGCATCAGTTGTCGCGGCAATCGCGTCAAGACTAAGTTCGTAGGCCTTCTTAGCCTTCTTTTGGAATTTCTTCCTGACCTTGACGTGCTGCTTACTCCCAAGCGCTTGGTAATATGCCTTGTCCGTCTCATCCTTGAGATACTCAAAGAAATCACGAGACATGAAGTCATACCACAACCAGCCTCGTTCGTCATATTCCTCTGTCGAACAAAGGAAATTGTAGGCCAAGGTATCGATCAGCAGGCCTCCTAATGGAACGCCATGTTTATTTTTCCAGGCCCTCGCCATTTTGCAAAGGCGGCGGAGATTGCGATTTTTTTCCTCGTTCTTTGTCTTAATCTCTTCAATCTCTAGCCGTGGCTTAGTCGTTTTCCAAGATCCGGTATCGTATGTATCAGGGTAGGTAAAACTGCCATCCGCCTGTTGAAATGCTGGTTGAACCTCTACATGGAAATCACTGTATTCAGCCCGAACAACGCAACGATCAACCTTCATGTTTGTGGTGGGATATCGGTTTGCGATTGCCGTTTTGGCATCCTTTAAGAGCTTAGATTGACCTCCATCCTTGTAGTCGTCCCAAGCACTACTCGGCATGATGAAAATCATATCAAGGTCAGAAATACCTTTAATGCCAGTCCACCGCCCGTAGGACCCAACTTGAAGTCGATAGTTTGTCTTGGACTCTACATCCCGATACTTCTTATTTAGCGCGTTCGTAATCTCACCATAGCGTAGGGAAAACTTGTCCTGACGTACGATCTGGAGGTTTTTCACGAACTCCTCAAACTCTTCAGCTACACCCACTCATCCGCCCCCGGCCAGAAAATTACAATTCATATGTTCCTATAATGTTCTAGGATAATGGCGTGACCCGTTTCTTACAACTAAATAGGCATCCTAATTTTCAGAACTTTGGTTAGTTGAATCGGGCGCGGTGGGCCGCGCAGTGAATGTAGATTTTTCGACCTTGGCGTTAATCGCTGCAAGTTAGTTTCCGTCATCGTAGTCTGGAAATTGTTGTATGAGCCACTCCGAAGTCCAGTGCTATCGCTCTGCAGGGCTCTCCATTTGCCATCCGATCACGAGCTAGTTGACGCTGATGCTCTGTGAGCTTTGGCTTGCGTCCAAACTTGACACCATTGGCAATAGCAATCTGACGGCCTTCATTGGCGCGCCGGGTGATACGTTCTCGCTCGTCCTCAGCCAAAGCTGAAAGAAAGGCTAGTATCCCTTTGCCCATCGGGGTTGTCAGGTCGAGCCATGGTTTGTCCAAGACCTTGACGGTCGCTGATCGGTCCGCGACGCGTTGGATGATGCTGATCCCGTCCATCATTGATCTGGTCGCCCTGTCCCATTCAGCGATGACGAGGATGTCCCCTTCCCCTAATGCATCGATGGCGCGTTCCAACTGAGGTCGGCCTTTAACTGTCCGACCAGATGCTACTTCACGAAAGATCTGGTCCGCTTTAGCCGTGTTCAAGGCACCGATCTGGCGATCAAGGGATTGTCCCTGGCTGGACACTCTAGCGTAACCAATAAGCATGCGAACATCCTACATCGCGCAGCTGCATTATGCACCTGATATGTGCACCGCCTCATTTGCCTTGTTTTCATGGTAGCGCAGTCTTGTTGCAAATATCATGATATCCGCACCGCCATGGATTTGTCAGAAGATGGGCAAGTCCCCGTAGGTTAATTAACAAACCTTACGAACCGTCAGTAATCGACCCGCTCGAAACCATAGTTGCCAACATAGTCTCGCCATTCCACGAACACCGCTCTGGCGAAGAGGGAACATCCATGACTGGTGCGTCCGAATGCCGTTGGAATGGCGCTCCTGTTGGATCGATGCCAACTGAAACTTCCTTGTGTGTCATAAGTTCCGATCCGGACACTGGCATATCGATCGCAATCCCCGTCGTCTCGGTCGTCATCAATCAGGACATCATAAACGCGGATTGAGCGTACAAAGTTGAATTCTGGGCCGCTGATGTCG
>TARA_R110002051_G_scaffold292106_12_pt1 | contig 31280 bp, 16 predicted proteins | sample TARA_R110002051 | Tara Oceans TARA_R110002051 (sample SAMEA4397023) | marine metagenome | biome: Polar Biome; feature: [MES] marine water layer (ENVO:01000295) within the mesopelagic zone...; material: water (ENVO:00002006), including particulate matter (ENVO:01000060) such... | reverse complement strand
CGACCTCTGCAGATGGAACCAGCTCGGCGCCATCGACTATCTCGGCCGCACAGATCACCAGATCAAACTCAGAGGCTTCCGCATCGAACTCGGCGAAATCGAAGCCGTGTTGCGAGCGCAGGAATGCGTAGAGGAAGCCGTCGTTATCCTGCATGAGGTCGGGGACCGGCGGCGTCTTGTGGCCTACGCCTCCCGGGCTGCGGATGCAGGCTCCCCCGACAGACTGGCCGACATTCTGCAGGCCCACATGGCGACGGCATTGCCGGACTATATGGTGCCGGCACAGACCATCGTGCTCGATACGATGCCGCTTAACGCGAATGGCAAGATCGACCGCCACGCCCTGCCGGAGCCCTCGGATGCCCCCGTCAGGGATGCCTACGAAGAGCCGCGGACCGAACGGGAAATCGCCCTCGCCCTGGTCTGGTGCAATGTTCTCGGCCGGGCACGGATCGGGCGCCATGACAATTTCTTTGAGCTCGGCGGGGATTCGATCCTGAGCATCCAGATCGTCGCACAGGCCCGCGCGGCCGGTCTGCGTCTCGCGGTGCGGGACCTTTTCGAGCATCAGACCATCGCGGCGCTGGCGCCCCATGCGGCAACAGGCGATCTGGCGGATGCCGTGCCGGCAATGCCCCGTGCCAGCGGCCCCGCGCCGCTCACACCCGTTCAATCCTGGTTCTTCTCCTGGGATCTGGCCGACAAGACACATTTCAACCAGGCCCTGATGTTGCGCCCGCGCGACCGCATCACCTTGCCGGAGCTGGAGGCCGCCGGGCACGCTATTCTTGACCGTCATGCAGCCTTGCGCCTGCAGCTCGTGAACGGCCCCGACGGCTGGCGTCAGGACATTGCAGAAACCGCTGGCACGCTGCCGGTCCACCATGAAGACCTCCGCGATTTGCCACCAGATGCCCAGGCCGCCGCGTTGACCGAACGGGCGAGCCATTGGCAAGGCAGCCTCGATCCGGAACACGGCCCGGTCATGCGGCTGGTTCTGTTCGATCTGACGGAGGGGCAACGCCTGCTCTGGTGCATCCATCACCTCGCGGTGGATGGCGTCTCCTGGCGCATTCTTCTCGACGATCTGGAGAGTGCTTTCGCGCAAACTCGCCGGGGCACGGAAATCATCCTCGCCCCTGCATCCGCCTCCTTCCTCGATTGGGCACAGTATCTCCAGACATTGGCCACCAGCCCCGGGATTGCCGAAGAGGCCGCCTACTGGCGCGACTGGGAAGCTCTGCCGCCCCTGCCGAAAGACCATCCCGACGGCATCGCGCGCTGGGACAGCACGGCGCATGTGAAGCTGGCCCTCGACCGGCAGACGACCACCGCCCTGCTGGAACAGGCGCCGCGCGCTTTCGGTACACGGATCAACGATCTGCTGCTCACGGCACTGGCAGTCGCGCTGGAAGACTGGACCGGCCGCAGCGACTGGCCCATCGCGCTGGAAAGCCATGGCCGCCCGGAACATCCGGGTGCACCGGATACGAGCGAGACGGTCGGCTGGTTCACCGCGATCACCCCGGTGCGGCTGGAACTGCCGGACCGGAGCGATCTGGCGGCCTGTCTGAAAGCGGTCAAGGAACAGCTCCGTGCAATCCCCGGCGAGGGACTGGCCCATGGCATCGGGCGCTATCTCACGGACAGCGATCCGGCGGCCTATCCGGAACCCGAAATAGCCTTCAACTATCTCGGCCAGTTCGAGCAGGCGGCGGACGGCAGCTTCTTCACCGTCGCGGGTGAAAGCGCCGGCGAGAGCCAGTGCCTCGACGGCACCAGACCGCATGCAGTGGATATCAACGGGCTTGTGTCGGATGGCGCCCTGACCCTCTCGCTCAGCTACGGCAGCCGACAATATCGCCGGGAGACGATGGAGCAGCTGGCGGCTGGGTTCGAGACCGCGTTGCGGGCTCTCGTGGATCTGTGCCGCAATGAGACGGTCTGCGGCTACACGCCAAGCGACTTCCCGCTCGCGCCCGTCACGCAGGACCAGCTCGATCTTCTGGCAACGGAGCAGGGGCGCGGTGTGACAGCGCTTTACCCCTTGAGCCCGATGCAGCTCGGCCTGGCTTTCCACAGCCTGTCCGATGCGCCGGGCGGCTCGATCTATTTCGAGCAACTGACCTGGAAGATCGGCGGCCCGTTCGACGCGGACAGCTTCCACGCGGCCTGGGATGCGCTCCTGGAACGGCACCAAATCCTGCGCACCGCCCTGTGGCTGGAGGGCGATCAGCCGCTTCAGTTCGTCCGCCGCACAGCCGCCCTGCCATGGCGGGAGCTGGACTGGCGCGCGCTGGACGAGGCGGCACGGGAGAACGCTCTCGAAAAGCTTCTGGCCGAGGAACGCAGCGCCGGGTTCGATCTGACGCGGCCGCCTCTGCTCCGCTGCGTGCTCATCCGGATGGATGACGCACGCTGGCAGTTCGTTCTGGGCTTCCACCATCTGCTGCTGGACGGCTGGAGCCTGCCCATCCTGTTCCGGGACCTGATGCTGCTCTATGGCTCCCGCGCGGCAGATCTTCCGGCGGCGGCGCCTTACGAGCACTACATCGCCTGGCTGGAACACCAGGATGAGGAAGCGGCCCATATCCATTGGCGCACGGCACTCGCCGGTTTCGACGCGCCGACACCGCTGCCCTGCGCCCGCAGCACAGCACCGGACGCGAACGGCGGCGCCCAACAGGAAGCCGGCTTCACTTTCGAGCCCGCGCTCGGCAAGGCCCTGATCAAGAGCGCGCGCGAACGGCACCTGACGCTCAGCACCCTGTTCAATGCCGCCTGGGCCCTGGTCCTGAGCCGGACCAGCGGCGAGCGGGAAGTCACGTTCGGCGTCACCCTCTCCGGCCGGGACATCGATCTCGCCGGGATCGAGGACATGGTCGGGCTCTTCATCAACACCGTGCCGATGCGCGTTTCCACGACGGATTGCCCGACCGGCTCCTGGCTGGACGCCCTGCAGGTGCAACATCAGGAGAACAGCCAGTTCGGCTATGTCCCGCTTGCCGATATCCAGCGGGACAGCGGGATCGCACCGGGCATGGCCCTGTTCGACAGCCTGCTGGTCTTCGAGAATTACCCGCTCGATCCGCACCTTCCGGCAGGACAGGACAGCGGCGCGCACTTCTCCGAAGGACGCGCGATCGATCACACCAACTATCCGCTGACCCTGATCGCGGCCGCTTATGGCGACGAAATCCGGCTTCGTGTCGGTTATGACAGCGCCCGGTTCGACCCGAACGGCATAGAGCGGATTGTCGCGTTCCTGACCACAGCGTTGCGGGGCCTGATCGATGCGGAGGCGGAACAGCCGCTCGACCGGATCGGGATCGTCAGCGCTGAGGAGCGCGCGGCTCTCTGGCACGCAGGGCGCGCGCAGTGCCGCCTGCCGGTCACGGATACGCTGATCAGCCGCTTCGCGTCCCAGGCCGCGCAGCATCCCGACCGCCTCGCCGTCACCTGTGCGGACGCCTCCCTCACTTATGGCGAGCTCGATGCCCGCGCGGAACAGATCGCCCGACACCTCCAGGCGCTCGGTGCCCGGCCAGACCATCTGGTCGGCCTGCTCGCGGAGAGATCCGTCGATCTCATCGCCGGACTGCTCGGGATCGTGAAATCGGGTGCGGCCTATCTGCCCATAGATCCGGCAACGCCCGCAGCGCGTGCCGGTTTCATGCTGGAGGATGCCGGGGCAATCGCCCTTGTGACGGAACGGGTCCACGCGGCCAGCATCACTGGACTGGACCTGCCCTGCCTTTATCTCGACGATCCGGCGGAAGAGACGGTAACGCCCCCCGCACCCGATAAAGCGAGTATGCCGGGCCCGGATCACATGGCGTATGTGATCTACACGTCAGGCTCCACCGGCCAGCCCAAAGGGGTCATGGTCAGCCATGCCAATGTGCTGCGCCTGTTCGATGCGACCGCGACGGACTGCGCTTTCTCGGCCGAGGATGTCTGGACGATGTTCCATTCCGTCGCCTTCGACTTCTCCGTCTGGGAGATCTGGGGGGCGCTGCTGCATGGTGGCCGCGTGGTCGTCGTTCCGGACGATGTCAGGCACTCGCCCGCCGCTTTCCACGACATGCTGGAGAATGAAGGCGTCACCATCCTGAACCAGACGCCGTCGGCCTTCCGCCATCTCATTCCCGAAGCCGTCGAACGCGGACGCACGCTTGCGCTCCGCATGGTCATCTTCGGCGGCGAAGCGCTCGACCTGCCGGGTCTGAAACCCTGGTTCAGCCTTTACGGAGAGGAACAGCCCCGGCTGGTCAATATGTACGGCATTACCGAAACCACGGTGCATGTCACCTGGTGCCCGCTGCGTGAGGGGGATTGCAGCAGCACGGCAAGCCTGATCGGCCGTCCCTTACGCGATCTCGACCTGCATCTGCTGGATGACCGGGGCGAGCCGGTTCCGGACGGTATGGCCGGGGAGATTCATGTCGGCGGGGCGGGACTGGCGCGCGGTTATCTCAATCGTCCCGCATTGACCGCCGAACGCTTCATCGATGGCAAGGTGGAGGGCACTCCCGAACGTCTGTATCGCAGCGGCGATCTCGCCCGGCGGCGTCCGGATGGCGGGCTTGAATATCTTGGCCGCATCGACAAGCAGGTCAAACTGCGCGGCTACCGCATCGAGATCGGCGAGATCGAAGCGACGTTGAGCCAGCACCCGGCAGTGCGCCAGGTGGCGGTGATCGCGCAACAGGATCAGGGCCGCCTCATCGCCTATCTGGTTTGTGACGAAGGTGCGATCCTGGAGCTGCGGGACTGGGCGGCGGCGCGTCTGCCCGCCTACATGGTCCCGGCACTTTTCGTGCCGCTGGAATGCATTCCGCTCACCCGCAACGGCAAGACCGACCACCGTGCGCTGCCTGAACCCGATGCCTACGCCAGCCCGGAAAGCAACCGGAGGGCACCGCAGACCGATATCGAGCAGCGGCTTGTGGAAATCTGGCGAGAGGTGCTCGGCGTCGGGACGATCGGCATCGATGACGATTTCTTCTCGCTCGGCGGACACAGCCTGAAGGCCTTGCAGGTCGTCTCCCGCACCAACCGGGATTTCGGGATCAAGCTGCCCATAGCCCTTCTTCTGAAGCATCCGACGATTGCCGCTCTGGCGCCCTTCCTCGGCAACCATGGCAACTCCAGCTACGCGCCGATCCGGCCTGTGCCCGAGCAGGAAACCTATCCGCTGTCCCATGCCCAAAAACGTTTCTGGCTCGAGGACCGGCTTGCCGCCGACGCCCGCTACAACATGCCGGCAGCCTTCGAGCTGCAAGGCCCGGTTGACGCGGAAGCCCTGCACCGGGCGCTGGAACAGCTGATCGCCCGGCATGAGACCCTGCGCACTATCTTCGTGGAAGTCGATGGCGAGCCGCGACAGCGCATCCTCGGCTCCATTGATGTTCCGCTGAAGAGCATCGCCCTCGACGGTGGAGAGGACGCGGAAGCGCGGACCCGCGCCATCGTCGCGGAAGAGAACCGGACGCGCTTCTCCCTTGAGGCCGCGCCATTGTTCCGCGTGACCCTGATTACCCGGGACGGCGGGCCGACCGTGTTCGTGCTCGTGATGCATCACATCATCGGCGACGGCTGGTCGATGGAGATCTTCTATCGCGAGCTTCTGACGCTCTATCGCGCCGCGCGGGACGGCACAGCCAGCCCGCTGCCGCCGCTGACAATCCAGTACCGGGATTACGCAATGGCGCAGGACCGGCGTGACCGTTCCGAAGATGCACGCTTCTGGGCGGAGCAGCTTGACGGCCTGCAAGGGCCGCTGCGCCTGCCGCACGATCTTTCCGGAACTCCGGGGGCGGTCGCGCAGGGCAACCGGGTGCGTCTGCTGTTGTCGGAAGGGAGCAGCACGGCTCTCCGCGCTCTTTCACATGAAAAGGGGACAACACCCGCCAATACCCTGCTCGCCCTCTTCAAGCTGTTCCTGTTCCAGCTCACCCGGCAGCAGGATATCTGTGTCGGGATGGCCGCCGCCAATCGCGGGAGACCGGAGCTTGAACCGCTGCTCGGCGCGTTCGTGAACCTGCTGCCGCTCCGCACCCGGATCACACCGGATCTCGAATTCGGAGATCTGCTCGACCGGGTAACCCGGACCAGCGCCGATGCTTTGGATCATCAGGATTACCCCTACGACCTGATCCTGCGCGGCCGGGGTCCGGCGGCGGACAACCGCGATCCGGTCAATGTCATCTATGCCTATCAGAATGCGGCCGACATTCATCCGGACGGTGCCGCACCCACCGAGGAGGGGCGCGGAACACCGCACGGAACGCCGGAAGGACCCGACGCAAAACCCCTCGACCTCATCTTCCCGTTCGCCAAGGTCGACCTCATGCTGCTGGTCGAGGATCCGGGCTCCGCCTTCGCGCTGACCCTGGAATATGACGCTGGCCTGTTCACGGCTGAAACCGCCGAACGTCACCTGCAGAGCCTGAACCGTTTCGCCGAGGCCATCGCCGCCGGCGCATCGGATGCGGCGTGAGAGGACAGATATGAAACTTTCCAGCTTCAACCTCGTCGAACCTACCGAAGATATCCGGGATGACGCGGCCCTGATCGAAAGCTTCAACCGCACCAGGCGTGACTATCCCAGAGACCGCACAGTGGCCGAACTGTTCTCGGAGCAGGCCGCGGCCCATCCAGACGCGATTGCGTTGAGTCTCGATGGCCAGAGCATGACCTACGGCGAGTTGGAGCGCAGGGCCAACCGTCTGGCGCATTATCTCTCCGATCATATCGGGCTGCGCGAGGGCGCCCTGATCGCATTCGGTCTGGAGCGTTCGTTCGACCTGATCGTGACGATGCTCGGCATCCTGAAAGCCGGGGGCGCCTATCTCCCGCTCGATCTTGCATACCCGGCGGAACGGCTGCGCTTCATGCTGGAGCATTCCGGAGCGGAGGCTCTCATCACCCGTGCGGATCTTTGCGCAAACCTTCCGGAGGCCGGCGCCCGCCTGATCCAGCTGGATTGGGACGGTCCCGCGATCAAGCAGGCGCCCGACACCCCGGCGATCAGCACCGGAGCCGGCGGCAACCTTGCCTATGTGATGTACACCTCCGGCTCGACCGGCCGCCCCAAAGCGGTCGCCGTGCCGCAGCGGGCCATCACCCGTCTTGTGCGCGGCGCGGAATATGCCGATTTCGGGCCGGACCAGGTGTTTCTGCAATATGCGCCGGTCTCTTTCGATGCCGCGACATTCGAGATCTGGGGGCCGCTGCTGAACGGTGCCCGGCTGGCTCTCGCTGCGGGCGGAAAGCAGAGCCTCGCTGATCTCGGCAGCCTGATCAGCCGCGAGGGCGTGACCACGCTCTGGCTTACGGGCGGGCTGTTCAACGCGATGCTCGACACATATCCGGAGAGCCTGAAACCGCTGCGCCAGTTGCTCGCGGGCGGCGAGGCTCTCTCCGTCGCGCATGTCCGCAAGGCGCTGGACATGCTGCCCGGCTGCCGCCTCGTCAACGGCTACGGGCCAACCGAGAACACCACTTTTTCCTGCTGTTACCAGATTGCGCCCGGCGACTACCGGAACGCCATTCCGATCGGGGCGCCGATCGCCAATTCGACGGCCTACATTCTCGATGACCGGATGCGGCTTCTGCCGCCCGGCACAGCCGGTGAGCTTTATGTCGGCGGCGACGGCCTCGCCATCGGATACTGGAACGATCCCGCTCTCACCGCCGAACGCTTCGTCGCCAATCCCTTCGCTTCCGGAGAACGGCTGTATCGCACCGGCGATCTGGCCTGCTGGCGCGGCGATGGCAGCATTGATTTTCTTGGCCGGCTGGACGATCAGATCAAGATCCGGGGTTTCCGGATCGAACCCGGTGAGATAGAGGCCGCCCTGCACCTCTATCCCGGCATTACCGGCGCCGTCGCGCAGGCGTGGTCCTTGGCGGGGCGTCACGACCGGCGCACACTCATCACGCATTACACGGCGGAAGATGCCATCGACGAGAGCGCGCTGCGGGAGCATCTCGAGGCGACACTCCCCGATTTCATGGTGCCCACGCACCTGATCCGGCTCGACAGCCTGCCCCTCAATCCGAACGGCAAGATCGACCGCGCCGCCCTGCCTCCACCCCCGATGGATGCGGATAGCGCACCCGAGCCACCCTCCGGTGAGACAGAAACCGCACTGGCGGAGATCTGGAGTGACCTGCTCGGAACATCCCCGGTCGGGGCGACAGACGATTTTTTCATGCTCGGCGGGCACAGCCTTCTGGCCGCCAAAATGGTCGCGACGATGGAGAAGAGATTTGGCGTAACGCTGCCACTGACCTCTGTGCTGACCCACCCCACGATCCGCGAACTGGCAGGGGTCATCCTGGACGCGGCACGGTTTGGCACGGCCGAAATCGACCAGCCCTGCGTGCGCCTGAGCAAGCGTCCAGGCGAAAAACCGCTCTTCGCACTGCCGCCCGGAACCACGGATGCCTTGAGCTATGGCCGTCTGGCCGGAGATCTGGAGAATGTTGATTTTCACGCCTTCAACTTCATCGAAGCGGAAACCCGGATTGGCGAGTACGCAGACCTGATCACCGGGGCGGACCCGGATGGCCCGCACATACTCTTCGGCTATTCCGGCGGCGGCAATCTGGCCTTCCAGGTGGCACTGGAGCTGGAGCGCCGGGGCCGACGCGTCAGCGACATCGTGATGCTGGACGCCTCCCGTTTCCTCAAACATTTCGATTATCCGGAAGAAGAGGCGGACCGCCTTGCCCGGACGGTTCTTGAAGCGGACGGCGCGGCCTCCATCGTCTCCAGCAGCGTGCTGCGGGACAAGCTCCACCGCCGGATCCGACGCTATTACGCCTTCCTGTCCTCAACCACCGAGACCCGGCCCGTCACCGCCAACATTCATCTGATCTGCAGCCCTGCGGGCGAGGACGAATACCGGGACGATGACGGAACGCTGATCGCCAGCAAGCAGGCCTGGGCAGAGGTCACACGCGGCGCGTTTCACCGGCACGAAGGCCATGGCGATCACGGCGCCATGCTGCTTGAGCCTTACTACCGCGCCAATGCCGCGCTTCTCGGCGCAATCCTGACATCCGCCCGGGCACCGGCCACGGCGTCCGCCACCCCGTAACCACTCGAAACCACCGGAGAGTGCAATGAACGCGACTGCGAAAACCGATCCCTGGATCCGATGCGCCAAACCGAACCCGGCGGCCAGGCTGCGGCTCTTCTGCCTGCCTTATGCGGGCGGCGGCGCCTCCCTGTTCCGGGATTGGGGACAGGCGCTTCCAGACTCTGTCGAAGTCTGCGCCATCCAGCTTCCCGGGCGCGAAGACCGGATCGCCGAGACACCGTTCCGGCAGGTTGAGGACTTACTCCCGGTATTGCTGGAAAAGCTGCGGCCCTATCTCGACCGTCCCATCGCCTTTTTCGGTCACTCCATGGGCGCATTCCTGTCCTACGAGCTGGCCCGTGCTCTGACAGAAGAGCATCGCGGCCCCGCGCATCTGATCGTCTCCGGCCAGCGCGCGCCGCACCTGCCGCTGTCGCGGCCGCCGAGCTACCACCTGTCCGACTCCGCCTTCTGCGACCGGTTGCGCAGTCTGAACGGCACGCCCGCGTCGGTACTGCAGGAGCCGGAACTCCTGACCATGATCCTGCCGCTGCTGCGGAGCGATTTCGAGATGAGCGAGACCTATCTCCGCACGTCCCGCAGCCAGCTGGAATGTCCCATCAGCGTGCTCGGCGGCGAAGAGGATGACGAGGTCGATCCGGCCGGGCTGGAAGCCTGGCGGGAAGCCACCGTCGGTCCGGTGAGCGTCAGGATGTTTCCGGGCGACCACTTCTTCCTGCAATCCCAGAAAGACGCGCTTTTGACACTGACGGAGCAGACCCTCCGGCCGCACCTGCACTGACCCTCAGAACGGAAAGGAAGCGACATGAGTGATCGCGACGCGGCCCTGGCATATGCCGCCTTCGAAGACCGGGATCTGGAAACGGCAGCACGCCGGGCCGACGCCGCGCTCCGCGCCGGTTTCACGCCCATCCGGCAATTGGGGGCCGTCATTGCCGCCCAGCGCGGTGATTACGCGGACGCGATCGCCAGACTGGAAGCCATGGAAGATCACAGCGAGGCCTCGATCGCCCTGCTGATCCGCCTGCACCTGCTGGCGGGCGATGCGGGTAAAGGCGGCCTGCTCCTGCTCGATTGCTGCAAGGCCAATGCGTTCGGCCCTCCCCTTCACCCGATCCCGCGCTGGCAGGGCGAGCCGCTTGAGGGGCGCCGCATCGTCGCCTGGGGCGGCGGTCTTGGCGATGACATCCTCTATGCTCGCTTCCTGCCCATGCTCGCCAAAAGCCACGGCGCCGAAATCACCCTGCAATGCCGCCCCGGCCTCGTGGAACTGTTCAAATCTCTCACCGGTGTCGACCGGGTGCTGCCTCTGGAAGCCGAGATACCGGAATGCGATTTCCACGTGCAAACGGCGGAGCTCGCGGCCCATTTCGGCATCCAGCAAAACAGGCCGTGGGATGGTCCCTATCTGCATGCCGCGCCGGTCGCGCTTGCCGGAGACGGCCTCAAGGTCGGTCTGGTCTGGGCGACGACTGCCAGCCATTGGGAAGGCGCCTCCCGCAGTGCATCGCTGGCCGAGATGGCACCTCTGGCGGAGATACCGGGGGTCAGCCTGTACAGCCTCCAGTTCGGGGCACCGACCGCGCAACTGACACCGCCGCCCAAAGGCATGGTCATCGAGGATCTCAGCGACCGGATCAGGGGCTTCGCCAATACCGCCGCGGCGCTCGAAGCTCTGGATCTGGTGATCTCGATCGACACTGTCGTCGCCAACCTGGCCGGTGCCATGGGTCTGCCTGTCTGGGTGGCAACGCCGGCCATGCCGGACTGGCGCTGGGGCCTCGAAGGCGATCACACTCCCTGGTTTCCGAGCGCGAAGGTTTACCGGCAATCGAGCGCGGGGAAGTGGCGGGGTGTGTTCGAGACAATGGCGTCCGATCTCGCCCGTCTGGCGCAACAGACCGACAAACGGCAGGCCAGCCGATGAGCACGGCATGCGATTGCACATTGTGCCGCGCGGACCCGCATCATCCGGGCAAACGCTTCCATGACAGTTTCCGGCGTATCGCCGCCTGCATGCCGGAAAGCGATCTCGCCTCCTGCCTTGTGCAATATGCGAAAATCTCCGCAATGGGGGATGGGGACGACCGGATCCTGCAGCAGATCGGCCAAATGGACGAGGCCAGGCTCGTCCTCGCGCGCCGGGCCGTGCAGCAGGATCAGGACGAGATCCGACGCAACCTCGCCGGAGCCACAGATAAAATCCCCGCCCTCGCCACGACCGGAGAGACGCGGGACTGGCTCACCGCCGTCGCCAGAGCCGCCGCGAACCACTCACCCGACTTCCGGCTTCGGGGAATGCAGCTTTCCATCGGGCTGAATGACCGGGAATACCGGATATTCATGCCGCCGGACTGGATGGCCTATGCCAACCTGTTCGAGGTACTGCTGCGCCGAAACTACGCGCATGATCATCGCCCGGTCGGGACGGTCTTCGATATCGGCGCCTTCATCGGCCTCTCGTCCGTCTATCTGCACAGCTGCTATCCGGACGCGGAGATCATCGCGGTGGAACCGGGACGGGCCAATCTCCGCGCTCTCGATAAAACACTCGGGCAGAACCGGAAACAGATCCGCTCCCGGACCATCGGCAAGCTCGTCGCGGCGGAGTCGGGGACCGCGACCATGGCCAGTCTGGCGGACGGGCCGGACACAACCAGCATGCTGCATTCGACTGTTTTCGACATTACCGCCGCGTCGACGGAAAGTGTCGAGGCCGTGGGGTTTTCGGAGCTGGTCGGCGACACCCGCCATTACGGTATCAAGCTGGATATAGAGGGCGCTGAATTCGGCCTCGCGCCCTGCCGGGACGTACTTGCCGGCGCGGAATGGATCCTCGGCGAATTTCACTTCGGACCATGGTCGCGCCCCGAAGACCGGTGGCTGCCGGATCTCCTCCGGCGCGACTTCAGCCTCGAATTGCAACTCCCCCGGCTCGAGATGACGCCCGGCGGGGAATATTTCTGCATTGCCCAGGATTACCGGGCCGTGAAGCCGGCGGAGACGGTACGCGCCGACATGGATACGTCACTCAGGAGCACCGAACATGCATGATATTTTTGAGGTCGCCGAATCCCAGGTCCGGAGCTATTGCCGAAGCTTTCCCGCCCTCTTCACCAAAGCCGTCGGCCATGAGCTCATCACCGAAGACGGACGCCGTTTCACCGATCTTCTGATGGGGTGCGGCGCGCTGAATTACGGGCACAACAATCCGCTGATGAAAAACGCGGTGCTCGATTATCTCCGCGACGACGGCATCCTGCAGGCCATGGACCTGCATACCGGCGCGAAACGGGAATTCCTGCAACGCTTCAAGCGCGTCATCCTGGACAAAAGAGGCATGCCGCACCGTGTGATGTTCACCGGCCCGACCGGAACGAACGCCGTGGAAGCCGCCCTGAAACTCGCACGCAAGGTGACGGGGCGCTCGACGGTCCTCGCTTTCACCGGCGGCTTTCACGGCATGACGCTCGGCTCCCTCTCGGCAACCTCCAACCGCGACAGCCGGCGCGCTTCCGCCCATCTTCTGTCAAACACACTGCGCCTCCCCTATGACGGTTACCTGCCCGATGAAGACGGCCTCACCTTTCTGGAGCGAAGCCTGGACGACCCGAGCAGCGGGATCGAAGCACCTGCCTGCATTCTGGTTGAAACAGTGCAGGGGGAAGGCGGATTGCGGGCGGCTTCGGCCTCCTGGCTGCGCCGTCTGCGGAGCATCGCCACCCGCTGCGGCGCGCTGCTGATCGTGGACGATATCCAGGCCGGCTGCGGACGCACCGGCAGCTTCTTCAGTTTCGAGGATTTCGGCATCCAGCCGGACCTGATCTGCCTCTCCAAATCCATCAGCGGTCTCGGCCTGCCGATGGCCCTGCTGCTGATCGCGCCGGACTTCGATATCTGGCAGGTGGGCGAGCATAACGGCACCTTCCGTGGCAACAACCTGGCTTTCGTCGCCGCCGCCGCGTCCCTGCAGTATTGGGAAGATGACAGCTTCCGGGATGATCTTGCCGACAAGATTACAATACTCGACAACCGCTTGCGGACGATGGCGGAGCGTTACCCGGATCATATCGACGAGGTCAGGGGGCGCGGCATGATGCGCGGTCTGGTTCTGCGCGGCGCCGATACGGCAAATACCGTGTCACGGAGCCTTTTCGCACGCGGCATTATCGCCGAAACCTGCGGTGCCGGAGATCAGGTCCTGAAGCTTTTGCCCGCCCTGACGATCCCGACCAACGCCCTGTGCGCCGCCCTCGACTGTATTGAGGTTGTGATCGCACAACTTCCCTCCCGGGGCAGAGACATCGCGGCTGTACGCCCGGCTCAGGAAAGGCCCCAACTCACCCAGATGGGTGCCGGTTAAGGCCCTTTCTTTACTCCCCGGCCAAAGTGCCGAGAGGTGAGGTCACGGTCCGATCATTGGCGATCGCAGCCTCTGCCGGTGCATCGCCCGTCTGGACCGCATGCAGGCTGCGGTAGCGGCCATTGGGCCGGGCGAGCAGTTCGGCATGGCTCCCCTGTTCAATGATCCGGCCTTCTTCAATGACGAGAATACGATCGGCATTGACGATCGTAGCTAGACGATGAGCGATCACCAGTGTCGTGCGGCCGTCGGACAGGTCGGCCAGCGATTGCTGAATGGCGCGTTCTGTCTCGGTATCGAGGGCGGAGGTCGCCTCGTCCAGGATCAGGATCGGTGGATTCTTCAGAAAGATGCGGGCAATGGCCAGCCTCTGCTTCTGCCCGCCGGAGAGTTTTACCCCGCGCTCGCCAATGACGGTATCGAGGCCATTCGGGAGCCCCGCGATCACATCATCAAGCCGGGCGCGCCGCACCGCTTCGGCGATCTCTTTCTCTGATGCTTCCAGCCTGCCATAGGCGATGTTTTCCCGGATCGTGCCCGCGAACAGGAAAACATCCTGCTGCACGATGCCGATATTGGAACGCAGCGATTTCAGCGTCAGGGCTCTGGTGTCGATACCGTCGATGGTGATCACCCCGCCGCTGACTTCGTAGAAGCGCGGCAGCAGCGAGCAGATCGTCGTCTTGCCTGCCCCGGAAGGCCCGACAAAGGCGATGGTCTCCCCCGCCTTGATGGAAAGGCTCAGATCCTCGAAAACCGGAGAGCCCGGCTGATAGTCGAACCGCACGGCACGGTATTCGATATCGCCCTTGAGACGGTCGACGGTTTGCGCATCGGAGCGATTGGTGATGTCCGGCCGGGTGTCGAGAAACTGCGCGTAGCGCTGGAAGCCGGCGAAGCCCTTCGGATAGGTTTCGATGACGGAGTTGATCTTCTCGACCGGCCGGAAGAAAACACCGATCAACAGCAGAAAGCCGACAAAGCCGCCCGCCGTGAGTTCCTCATGCACGACGAACCAGGCGCCGGCCAGCATCACCACCACCTGCACGAAGCGCATGGACAGGTAGGAGAGCGACATCGAGGCCGCCATCACCTTGTAGGCTTCGAGCTTGGTGGCGAGGTAACCGGCATTGTTCTCGGCAAACAGCTTGCGCTCGTGATCTTCGTTGGTGAAGGCCTGCACCACACGGATGCCGCCGATATTCTCCTCGATGCGGGCATTGAAGTCGGCAACCCGGCCGTAGAGCGCGTGCCATGTCCTGGTCATCCGCCGGCCATAGCGCGTCGTCACCCATGCCGTCAGCGGCACGATCAGGGCCGTCAGGATCGCCAGCGGCACATGCACCCAGAGCATCAGGAAAAAGGCACCGATCAATGTCATCAGGGCAATGAACAGGTCCTCGGGGCCGTGATGGGCAACCTCGCCGATTTCTTCCAGATCCTTGGTCAGCCGCGCCACCAGATGGCCGGTCTTCTGGTTGTCGAAGAACCCGAAGGACAGCTTCTGCAGATGATCGAAGGCCTTCCGCCGCATCTCCGTCTCGATCTTGATGCCCAGCATATGCCCCCAATAGGTGACAATGACCTGGAGTCCGGCATTGAGCATATAGATGAGAAGCAAGCCCAGAGCCGCGAGCGAAATCAGCCCGAGCTGGTTGGTCGGCAGCAACCGGTCGATGAAAACCGTCACCGCGATCGGAAAAGCCAGCTCCAGCACACCGGCGACGACGGCGCTTGAGAAATCAAGCGCAAACAGGCCGCGATGCGGACGATAATAGGCAGCGAAACGCTTCAGCAGTTCAGTCACGGCGTGACCCTTGTCATCTGTATGAACGCGGTAACCGTTCACCCGGAAAATCGGCAAAGGGGCGGCCGCAGAATTGTCTTTAACAGGCGCCTCCGCATCTGTCACGGATGCCTGATGTGGCAGCACCGGTTTGAGCATGAAGGCCGGACTGACAAAGGATATCAAAGCGCCACAAGAAAGCAGGTAAGCTATTACTTTTGCTGAATTAATTTATTGACAAAAATTAACATCGACTTATCGTATTCGCATCGGGGCGTTTATTTCACGCCCTTCCCAGCCAGCCATCCGCAAGCAAATCACCTTTGATACAAGCCCGAATGCTCATTCGGGCTGCCGCGGAGTGTTCAATGCAAAACCGCAAAGGCCGAGAGGCCCTCAAGCTGGCGATCGTCGCTGGCTATGCCCTCATTTGCGCCTCGCCAAGCGTTCAGGCCCAAGAGGTCACGACAAATCCAACAGAGACTGCTCCCCAAAAGATCAGCGAAAACAATCAGCCCGGCGTCGAAGGCGCGACGGTGCTGGAGCCGATTTCGGTCGTCGCCGGCCGTCAGGCAACATCTACGCAGGACATCCCCTCCCATGTGACAATCGTGGATAACGAGGCGATCACCAAATACGGTATTACCGACATGCAACAGCTCACCCGGTATATCCCGGGCGTGACTGTTGACCGGCAAACAACCGCCACCGACCCCTTCAACACCTTTGGCGGTTTCAATATTCGCGGCGTTGGCGGCAACCGGGTGCTGATGCTGTCAGACGGCTCGCGCGTCTCGGAGCGTATTACCGACGGGACGCGAGACTATCTGGACTTCAATTTCGTCAAGCAGGTCGAAGTGATCAGGGGCCCCGCATCCGTCCTTTGGGGGGCCGATGCAATGGGCGGCGTCGTCGCCGTTGAGACGCTGGATCCCGAAGACCTTCTGCTGGGCCGGAAATCGGGCGGGCAGGCGAGGCTGGGCTTCGACAGCTTCACGACCTCCGGCACAGCCTCTGCCGCAGCGGCCTACCGCCTGTCCGATACACTGACATCCATGATTGCGTTCTCGCGTCACAGAGGCAGCGAGGCCGAACTCAGCAATGCCAGGGCCGATGGCGGCATCTACGGCTGCCCGAGAGATCTCGCCGTCGGGCAAATCCCCTGTAACGAACTCGACGACACGCAGACGGATACCTATCGCGGTCTCGCAAAACTCGTCTGGGCACCGACCAGTGAGCACAGTCTGGAGCTATCGGCGGATCTTCTGAAGCGGTCCACCGCCGTCGACTACACAGTGAGCCGCGGCACACAGTCCAATGGCGACTATGTGAACGACTATGACCGCAATCTGGATCTCACCCGCGGGCGTTATGCGCTGGAGCACCTGTGGACTCCGGAAACCACGTTTCTGGACAGTCTGAAAACAATTGTCGCCTATGCCCCGCATGAATACGACAAAACCGGGACGGAGCTGGGCACGGCATCGGCCGGCAATGCCTACCGGATCGACGATACCCTGAACTATACCGAGGACTTCTTCGAGCTCGACGTCCAGGCCACAAAGTTCTTTGCCACTGGCCCCGCCAGCCATGACCTGATCTTCGGCTTTGACGGCGATTATTCGGTTCTCGACTATACCCGCATCGACAGCACCACAAACCTGGATACCGGTGCCACCTCGGAGACCCGTGCGGGTGGCTTCAATTTCGCCAATTCCGATACACGCCGCGCCGATATCTACATGCAGGACACGATCGGTTTTCTCGGGGACAGACTGGAAATCACCCCGGGCATTCGGTACGCGACCTACCGGATCGATCCGGACCCGAACGCCGATTATCAGATCGTCGACGGCTCCGAGCCACGCTTGCGCGAAGACACCGCTCTGCTGAAAAGCCTCGGCGCCCTCTACAGGCTGAACGACACCTGGTCCGTCTGGGGTAAATATGGCGAAGGCTTCAAGATGCCGACCGCCCAGCAGCTCTACACATCCCTTCCAGGCTCTTTCTTTGACCTGACGCCCTCCCCTGATCTGGAGCCGGAGGAAGTCACCAGTTACGAGGCAGGTGTGCGGACGCAGTTCGGTAACGGATATATCGGCGTGACCGGTTTCTATTCCGACTACACCAACTTCATCCAGAGCTTCTACAATCCGCCGGGCACAAACGACTACACGTACCGCAACCTGTCTTCCGTCGAAGTCTGGGGTATTGAGGTCGATGGTGCCTATCAGATGAATGACAGGCTCAGATTTAACGGAAGCCTGGCCTGGCAGAAAGGCGACCAGAAAGCCTCGGATGATTCCGAGACCGTACCGCACACGCTGCCGCCTCTGACGGCGGTCCTCGGGGCGGATTACCTGATCCCGGATTATGACCTCAGCCTTTCCGCTGTAACGACACTGGCCGCGCCGGTGAAGGAAGTCTCCACGGAGACCGGGTTCAAGCCGGGTGGCTATGCCCTGCTCGACCTGTTCGGACGCTGGCAGGTGACGGAAATGGCGAGCCTCAATTTCGGTGTGAAGAATGTCTTCGACACCCGGTATTTCGAAGCCGGTGCGGCGGACCGGACGACATCTCCTTCCACCTCCGTCGCCAATCAGAACCCGATCGAGCTCCAGACCGGAGCGGGGCGGACCTTCACCGCGTCACTGACAGTCCGGTTCTGATCACATGCGCATCATCCTGATGCGGATCCTCACCCTGACACGGCATGCCGTGTCAGGGCCCGGGTCCTGGTACGGCTACCTTCTCTATGCCGTCGTTCTCGGCTGCCAATTTGCGGGCATCTGGATTTCCCTGCGCCTGATCGCCTGGAGCAAGGCTTTCTACGATGCCCTGGAAAACAAGGATGCCATCGCGGCCCTGACCGAAGTCGGCACCTTTGCTCTTCTGATCGGCACATCGGCTGCGTTTCATCTTGCCGGGGACTGGTTGCGAAAGCGTCTGTTCCTGTTTCTCCGCCAAAGGCTGACGGAGCATGTCCAGGACGCCTGGCTATCGAACAAGGCCTACTGGCTGTTGCGCCCCGGCTTTTCAAGCGATCCCGTGGATAACCCGGATCAGCGCATTGCCGAGGACTGCCGTCTTTTCATTCACCGTCTTCTCATCGAAACCCTGGATCTCGTATCCAATATCGTCGCAATTGGCTCCTATATTACCGTCCTGTGGTCCCTGTCGTCGTTCTCGCTCGAATTCACCGTTTCTGGACAAGAGGTTTCCATTCCCCATTACATGGTCTGGGCCGCCTTCCTGTATGTCTCCCTGTCCACACTGATTACCCATCTGCTTGGGCGCCCGATCAAAGACCTTATCTTCACGCGAGAACGCCGGGAGGCGAATTTCCGGCGGGCGCTGATCCAGGTGCGTGAAGGTGCCGACGAAGTGGCCCAGTCTTCCGGGGAGCAGGCGGAACGCCGAAGATTAACCCGCCATTTCAATATGATACGCACAAACTGGCTGCGCCTGACCAACGCCGAACTTATCCTGGGATTGTTCGTGCGGCCGTATTTCCAGACGGTCTTGCGCATACCGACCTTTCTCGCCCTGCCAGCCTATTTCGCCGGCTCGGTCACTCTTGGCGGGCTGATGCAGCTCGCCTCGGCGTTCTCGCGGGTAACGACGACCTTAAGCTGGTTCATCTTCTCGTATCGCGATCTGGCGGAATTCGCGGCGGTATCCGAACGCCTTGATCTCTTGCTGAAATCGGCGGCATCCCCGGCACCTGTTCCCGGTTCCCCCCGGGAGATCGACCGCAGTCATGGTCATGATGCACGTTTGCATGTCCGGCGGCTGGCCCTCACCACGCCTCTCGGACTGGCTCTCAGCCCGGTGCCCGATGTGAGTCTTCGATCTGGAGAAACCGTGTGGGTGCAGGGCCCTTCCGGAATTGGCAAAAGCACTTTCCTGTCCGCCCTGTCCGGACTGTGGCCCTATGGCAAAGGCGAGATCGTCCTGCCGGAAGGAAAACTGTTGGCTCTGCCTCAATTTTCCCGCGTTTTCCCCGAAGGCCTGGCCCATTCGATCACCTATCCGGATGATCCCGAAGAGGTCGGGCGCGCGGCTGTCGAGGCCGCCCTCGTCAAGGTCGGCCTTAGCCATCGCCTGGAAGCTCTCGATAAGCCCAGTGAAGAAAGCTATGCGGGCCTGTCTGCGGGCGAGAGGCAGCGGCTCGCCCTTGCGCGGGTTCTGATCATCCGGCCGGATATCCTGATTCTCGACGAAGCCACCAGCGCCCTCGATGCCCATAGCGAAGCGGAGGTCCTGAGCCTCGTCCGCAAGGAATGCCCTGATGCGATGATCATTTGCGCGGCGCATCGCCCGCCTGATGCGCTCGGAGACTTCAAGGTACTGACGCTCGGCACCGGCCGGGAGCGCGACAGCGCCGTGCCGGAGACGGGCGAAACCGATCAATCCTATAATCTGCCGAAGAACGGAGCCACAGCATGAGCGATGCCGTGAAACGCCATGGACTGAACGCCACCCCTGTCGAAATCATGAAATTGCTGCCGGAGATGGACCGGATCCAGACCGGCGCCCGTGCCGACGGAGCCGTCCATGAGCGGCTGGGAAAGATCGAGACGGTCGAAGTGACGGACAGATCCGTCCGGATTTCCGGCGCCTGCCACGATCTCGTTCTCGATCCGTCCGCCCTCGTCTCGGTCGAGTACGACACCACCATGGAAATGCGTGACAAGATCTATCCCCGGCTGGACATGATGGGCAAAGACGGCGACGTGCTGTTTTCCTTCACCGGCCTCGAAGGGCTGGAAGCGATGGCGCCGCATCTCACGAAGTTCGAGCGCACCCCGATCGCCCCACGCCCCTGGCCGGCACGGGAGGAAACCGAGCCCGATCTCGAAAACGATCCGGCACGCCCCTTCCTTGAAAGCCTCATCGGCGCGGCGCCGGTCACGGTGCGCATCGAGACCCCGCTCTTCACCCAACAATGGGCGGGCGAAATCGCCAAGATGCTTCCCGCCGGCGGCTGCTTCAACATCATCCTGAAAGACTTCCACCTTCACCTGCCGGCAAACACTCTCTCCGGCTGGGAGGAGCGGGACGGCTGGCATCGCGGCATCCTGCTGGACCGCTCGGACAGCGCCCTTTCCATCGGCCCGGCTCAATGATGACCAGCAAGATTACTCCGGGCCAATGGATCAGCCCCGAGAGCGGAAAAACCCTCTCTCACGGCGACGTTCTGAAAATGGCTGCCGAGGCGGGCACCGTCCTTCTCGGCGAGCAGCACGACCAGGCTGCCCAGCATCGCTGGCAGCTTCATGTGCTGGCTGGACTGCGCGCCCTCAGGGACGATCTCGCTGTCGGGTACGAGATGTTTCCCGCCCGCCTAGATCCGGTGCTGAAGCGCTGGACCGACGGCGATTACGCGAGCGAGGCGGCTTTTCTGGATGACGCGGAATGGGGGACGGTCTGGGGCTTCCCTTCCGGGCTGTACATGCCGCTTTTCCGATTTTGCCGGCAATTCCGCATCCCGATGCATGGCCTCAATTGCCGCCGGCCACTGGTCACGGAAGTCGGGAAACTGGGCTGGGACGCGATCCCGGAGGCCGAGCGCGACGGGGTCACCCCCGCTCTGGCCGCAACCCGCGCCTATCGCCAATATCTGTTCGACATAACCGGCGGCGGATCCCCGACCAGAAAGTCACAGGGCCCCGACGACCCTGCTTTTGACCGGTTCGTGCGCGCCCAACAGGTCTGGGACCGCTCCTTCGCCTGCCGCATAGCAAATCTGCGAAACACTCCCACCGCACCGTTGGTCGCCGGCATTATCGGCCGCGGTCATCTGGAGTTCGGCCATGGAACACCGGCACAGCTTGCCGATCTAGACACCGGCCCGGTCGTTGTCCTGCTCCCCCATGTAGACAGCAATCCACCCGCGAAGGGCATCGCCGACGCTGTCTTTTGCATGGATGTACATGAAGACGGGTGATGAGCGGTCTGCTTGAAACAACCCGACCTATCAAGCTCATCATTCCGCAGGTGTCAGGACCTGCATCCGGGTTGCGATGGTTGGGGTGGGGAATGTGCCGACGTGGTAGGTGTGGCACTGGGTGCAGGTGTCTCCGGCACGGCCCGGTGCGTGACAGCCCGAGCAGGTTGCGACAGTCGGCTGGGAGAAGCCGGAGATCACGGCGGCATGAGGGTCGCCCTGGTTGTATTGATCCTGGAAGGCTGCCATGTTCGCAGCTCCCTCCGGGCGGGTCACGATGTGGCAGGTCTGACAGCCACCGGAATCCGCAATCAGGCTGAAATGCGGAGCGTGGGCGAAGCGCACGAATTCCCGGACGGCGGGATCGTAGCCCATCGGCAACCAGTTGACCGAACCAGCCCCTTCCCCGCGACCACTGTCTGCTGACGGGACGCGGTCGACGCTGTGACAGCGCAGACAGGTTCCCGGCGCCCGGGCATTGTCGAACGTCCCCATCAGCCGATTGGCTTCCTGAGCCGGCTGTGCCGCGGCTATATCGATCCAGGCCCGCATGAACGGGTCGGCATGTCCCGTCGGCCGATATCTCAAGGCGAACGCGCCCCGGTACCAGCCCCCGGCCCGCATCCATTCCTCGGCAGAGACATTCGGCTCAATCCGTGTCGGCAGGTCTGCGACACCTGTCTGGGTGACCGGTTCCGTCGGAGCACTGTCTGGTACCGGCACCAGAGCTTCAGGTGCCGAGGGCCCCGCCAGAATATCCGACTGATCGGGAGACGGCATCGCGAGGATGTCCGATTGATCCGGTAATGGCACTGCAAGGATGTCCGATTGATCCGGTAATGGCACTGCAAGGATGTCCGATTGATCCGGTGACGGCACTGCAAGAATGTCCGATTGATCCGGTGACGGCACTGCAAGGATGTCCGATTGATCCGCTGACGGCACAGCAAGAATGTCAGACTGGTCAGACGTAGGGGCCGGCGCGATGGCCGCATCCTGTGCAAGTGCCGGGCCCGGAATTACCCCCGGTAATGCCGGGAATGGCTGGGCGAGTTCGCTGGGTAAAACGGGGAACCAGTCTTTGGCGGCCGCTGCCAGAACCTCCATCGGCAGGTGACCCAGCAGGATGCCTGTCCGGTCGCTATCCGGCCGGCCGGCATCGTCGCCGCCAAGTCTCGCCTCGGCCGCCTGGACACCGTTGGCGAGAAGATCGCCGACAAGACGCTTGATCGCGAAGGCGACGGTCGCCACGGCCCGAATGTCCCGGGGGGCCACATCGCGCAGATCCAGCAGATCCACGCCGTCCAGCCGATCCATGGCAGCCGCGACCTCCGGCTCCCCCGCCAGCAGGCGCCGCATGAACGGGGTGAGCGGCTCCTCCGACCATTCAGGCCAGGTGCCGATGTCCACGCCACGGGCCTCCAGCTCCAGCAGGTCCAGCCCCGGCACGGTCAGAAAGGCGATGCCTTTCGGCCCGATAGCCCCGGCCCCGGCGATATCATCCTGGTGACATGAAGCACACATGGTCTCAAAGCTGCCTGTCAGCATGGCCCGCCCGTCATCCGACGGCAGGTGGCAGGTGTTGCAGGTCTCCGGCACCTTTCCAGCACTCTCGGCCGCGCCGAAATGCCGGTCGAGATGGGCGGCATGGTCGAAGGCGATCCGGGGCCTGCGGTCCGACAATGGCGTGTCAAACTCCGGATGACCGTTGGCGAAAGAGGCAAACTGGACGGTGTGACAGCTCTGGCACGCTCCCTCCGGTATCCCGGTGAGATCGGCTTCGACGCCGCGATGCTCGCGATGACAGGTGGCGCAACCGGCCGAAGAATCCGGCGCATCGGCACCACCGATATCGGCGAACAGCCATCCCGATGCCTGGAACTTGAGCGGTGTCGTGCTCTTGTCTCCGGCGCGACGGGCCAGCGCCGCCTCGGTCAGCGCGGCTGTCTGGGCGAGCGGCCGGGAATGTGCCTTCTCGGCATCCGCACCCAGCGCGTGACAGCTCTGGCAAGCACTGTCCCCTTCGGCATGACCGTCCGGCGCATTTCCGAAAGCGGTCATGACCCACCCGGCAGGTCCATCGTTGAAATTCTGGTGGCAGCCGGCACAGCCGCCGACCACGCTATGCTGGAAAGTAAGCGGCCCCGGCGACAGCAGGGCCTCGCGATCGGTCCCCGTCAACGCGATCATGACCAGACCGATCACCGCGACCACGACCAATCGCGTCACCCGGCGGCGCACGGCGCTCAGACTGCGGACCGGAACACAGGGGGGACGCTGCACAGCACATTGGCCATCAGGATGCGGGCCTGCGGCACAGGGGCCACCGGCGCTCGGCGGGCAGGTGCAGTGCCAGCGATCGCCCCGGCGTACCGGCGCACAATCCGCCATACCCTGACAGCGCCCCTTGCCATCCGGACCGCGCGGGCATGGCTGGCCGAGGGCAAGCCGCCCGCACTTCCAGCCCCGGTCCGGGCGGTCGTAGGAGCCGGCACTGACACCGGCATCTGCCCTCTGCTCTCGCATCACGCCCCCACCCTGAAGGCATAGGCAAGCACGGCATGCACAACCATCAGGATCAGCAGCCCATGCGCCAGCGGGACATGCACGAACAACCAGAGCCGCATGGCCGACTGGGCGGCATATTGATAATCCAGATCGTCCTTGGCCTCGACCAGCTCGCAGAGCCGGTCAAGAATGGCGCGCCCTCCAGCATCTACATACCGGTGCAGAGAACGGATCTGCTGGAGTTGACGGTGCAAATGGCCGTGATATCCGGTCAGGTGGGACAGCGCGTTTCTCGGGCCCTGAAAATAGGCGCTCAGTTCCTTCTGGTAATAATCGGCGATGGTGATCGATCCCGTGTCGCGGGCGGAGTCCACAGCCAGAATCTTCGCCTCCGCGGCAATCTCTGCCCGCCGGACGGCAATGCGGTCATAAAGCTCACGGGGGCCGTGATCGCGCATGCGCCTTGGCAGCATCCGGTTCAACCAGATCCCGACGGTTCCACTGATCGCGACCGCCACGAACGGCAGCCACAGCGCAACCTCGAACGGGCCGTCCGGCAGACCGAATCCGGTATGGGTCAGAAACGCCGCGACCGTGAACCATCCGGCATAGATATGCACCTGCTCCCAGGTCGACGCGTCGCCGAGCGGTAGCACCGGGATACGCCGGCGCAGGTCGAACAGCGCCAGACCGGCGATCAGCACGATCAGGATCCAGCCGGTGACGAACCGGGTGTCATGCAGGGTCGTCTCCGCCAGACGGGCCGCCGCGATGAGCATGGCGGAGGCAAGCGCGACGATCGCGCCGTTGCGGATCCGCCGCCGGGTGAAGAAAGTCAGCGATGCAGCCATGCCACCAACTCCTCCGGATCGCTCATATCGAGGCGCACCAGAGCATCATTCGGGCAGGCGCGCTGACAGGCGGGGCCGCCGAGTTGTCCCGCGCAAAGGTCGCATTTGGTTGCCCGGCGGATTGCCGCACCGGTCTCGCGATCGGTGATGACCTGGCCCGCACGGTCGGCAATCTCCACCATGACGATGTTGTCATAGGGGCAGCTCCGCGCGCAGGTGCCGCAACCAATGCAGGTCTCGTCGTTGATATGCACGTCGCCAAGGGACAGATCACGCTGGATCGCGCCGGTCGGGCAACCGATCAGGCAGACCGCATCAACGCAATGCATGCAGGCATGGGCGATCATCAGATCGTTATGCGACGGCCCCTGCCGCACGAAGCGCGGATTGCCGTCATGGGTCGCCGCGCAGGCCTTCACGCAATCGTCGCACCCGGTGCAGCGGTCCAGGTCGATCACCATGGACTGGGTGCCGTTGATGATGCGCTCGTCGATCAGGAAGTCGACCAGCGGCTGCTCGATCCCGGTCTCACTGTCGTCCCGCTTCCAGACCGGTGTGGAGGGCACCTCCAGGGGGGCCGCTGTCGGCAGCAGATGTTCCGGCAATGTGGGCAGGACATAACGCTCCATCACCACCGCCGGCACCCGAAGGATATCGAAATACCCGATCGCCCGCAGGCTGTAGCGAAGCGGCAACGCTGCGCCCCCGCGCCATTGGCGGACCAGTTCCTCGAAGCCGAAGACGTCGTTGTTCTTCAGGTACCCGACGGTCCGGTCGCCATGATCGAGATGCTCGGTCACCCGGCCAAAACCGGCGCGGACCATGATCAGGTCGTCGACAAGACTGCCTTCCTCGGCGATCAGCGGCTCTCCGGCTAGGGCTCCATCGCGGTTCGCCGGCACTGCGCCGGTTGGAAAAAGCTCCTGGACGCCATGGTTTTCGAAACGGATTTCCCCGGCGACCAGCGCGGTCGTCTCTGCATCCAGATGAGCGAAGAGCGGACTTTCCGCCAGATGCGCAAGCAGGCTGCGGGTGCGGTGCAGATGGTCGACCGCCTCGCGCAGGCCGGGATCGCGGGCACGCAGATCGCGCAACCCCTGCCATCTGAGCTCAATCAGCTCGCAGTCCGTACCGGCGAATACGGTCGCGGTACGCGGGGTGCGGGACAGGGCGGAGATCTCGCCGAACATGTCGCCATGGCCGAGTGGGATGGTCGAATTCTCCTCCATCACCCGATCAATATCCGGCAGATAGGCCCGGTCCCGGTCGGCCCGCAGATGCACCGTTCCCGATCGTGGCGACAGGGCGCGCGCCTCGATCTCCGGTGCGTTGCGCCAGAGCTGGGAGAGCGCCTGCCAGAACGGGCGGCGTTGCCGGGAGGCCGCGCGTCTCGTTCCGGGCAGATCGGCATAGAGTACACAGGCCGTTCCGGTAAGGATCACGAAAACCGAGTTCCCGTAATCCCCTTCGCGCACAACGATGTCGCCACGCTGGTAACGGTTGATCCGGGCATCGTTGCGCACGATATCCGCCAGCGACTGACCTGCCGGAAACCGCGCCGGGTCAAGGTCACGAAAGACTGGCGCCGCCAGAATGCGCGCGACATCCCCCGCCGCCAGATCCGGATCGAACGGATTGTCCCAACGCCGGGGCCGGCTGATCGCTGTGGCGGGAGAAGGCACCTGTGCGATCCTCAGCGGGCCGGTTTGCCCTTGTAGGCGGCGTCCGATGGCAGTACCGGGTCGAGGGCGCCGAAGCTGCTGCCGTCATATTTCTCGACAATCTGACGGGTGATCGCACCAACCTTGTCCGCCGCCGCCGACAGGGCCGCGTCATTGTTGAGCTTGAGTCCGGCACTGCCGGCCACGGTGCCCATCTGCGCAAGCTCATCGATCTTCAGATAGCCGTTCAAGGCGGCGACCGCCTGCCGGGCGGCCTGAGCGCGCTTGGCCATGGACACCGCGTAGGATGCTTTCTGGGTCGCCTTGCCAACTGCGCGCAGCGCCGTCTCCAGCTCGACCGCCCGCCCGACGACGAACATCAGCCGCTTGTCGTTGAGCGCGGCAGGTGCATTGGCGGCACCTTTGTTGTGCCAGGTATTGTGACGAACCTCACCCTGGGACCAGGTGACCAGCTCGAACGGGCTGCCGGCTTTGTGGCCGCCGGTATTCACCAGCTTCTCGTTCGGCACGACATGGCAGGAGAAGCAGTTCTTCGCCCAATTATACATATCCTGCGGGCGGATCATCCCGGCAGCCTCGGCCTTCTCCCAGCGGAGCGCGATCTCCTCCGGCGTTTCCTGGCCTTCCTTCTTGCCGCTGAAACCGCTGTGGATCGGCTGCCAGGCGCTCGCCGCTCCATGGCAACTCTCGCAGGAGATACCGGCAACCGCGTCACGCCCGCCACCGGCTGCTTCCACAGTCGTAAAATGGCAGTCCAGACACAGGCTCTCCGACTTGATCCGGCGCATGCCCATACGCTCGGCGATGTCGTTCGCCTCTTTCCTGCGGGTGAGTTCGGTGAAGGTCGAGAAGTGGTGCGTGCCCTTCCAGACTTCGGTCTCGGTCTTGTGGCATTCGGCGCATTTGGCCGGGCCTATCATCTTGAACGCCGAATGATCGGTCTGCGCCGAAGCGGGTACGGCGGCCAGCGCCACCGCGACAAGCAATGCCGAAGCCAGAAACGATGCCGTTGCGGCAAGCCAACCCTGAGTTCGCTTAATCCCCGTGACCCACATTACCGCATATCCCATTGGTTTCATTTTTATTTGTTCTAGTCCATTCACGCATCAAGGACCAGCCTGCCACGCGGCACCGCCATGCAGGCGAGGCAGGTTCCCGGCTCCGCTACTGTGGCTGGTTCCGCCACGTAGTCGACCTCTCCAGCCTTGATGGCGACCACGCAGGTGCCGCAATGACCCGCCCTGCAACCGCTCTCCAGTGCCACGCCGTGGCTTTCCGCCAGGGCGAGAATCGACCCCGCCGATCCATCCCAGCTCAGCGTCTTGCCGGAGCGGTCGAAGTGAATTTCCACACCGGGCTGAACTACCGGATCAGAGGCCTCGTGCGGTTGGCTCCGGACGGTCGCCGCACCGAAGGCTTCAACCCGGACATCTCCGGCCGGGACGCCCCATTCGCGCAGGTCTTCGGCGAGATTTTCCATCATCGCCGCCGGTCCGCACAGATAGAAGGCGAAGTTGCTTGAGGGCAGGCATTCCTTGAGCAACGCCAGATCGACCCGCCCCGGCCGGTCATAATCCCGGGACAGGACACACTCCCCGGTCGGACGGCTGTAGCAAATGACGACATGCAGGGTTGGATAAAGCTGGCGCAGTTCGGCGATATGCCCGGCAAAGGCATGCTGGTTCCGGTTGCGGACCCCATAGAACAGCCACACTTCCCGCTCCGTCTGACCGCGGCACACACTGTTCAGCATACTGAGCAAGGGGGTAATGCCGATGCCGCCAGCGATCAGTACGATCGGCTGGTCGGAAGCCGGATCGCAGGTGAAGCCGCCGGAGGGTGCGCGCACGTCGAGGATATCGCCTTCGCGCACGATGTCGTTCATGTAACTCGACACGATTCCCGGATCGCAGTCCGTGCCCTCCGGCGGCGCCACCTTTTTCACACTGATCCGGTAACAACCGCCATCGGGGGAAACATCGGCCGGAGCATCAGACAGGGAATAGCAGCGGACCAGTGGCTTGACCTGTCCCGGAATGCGCACCTGGAACGTCAGGAACTGGCCGGGCAGATATTGCGGCAGGGGCCGGCCATTATGAGCCGCCAACTCGAAGGAGTGGACATCCTCCGCCTCCCGGATCTTGCGCACGACCTTGAGCTTGCGATACCCGCTCCAGGAATTGACGGTCAGGTCGCGTTCCGCCTCGGCACGGCGCAGGGACAATTCGACCTGACGCTCGAACAGGCGGGCTTCGGCGGCAAAGCTGCGCCGTTCCAGATGACCGCGCCGCCAGGTCCCGAACAGGCCGAGCGCGACCTGCGCGGCCGTACCGGCGACGATGGCATAGCCGAGGATCTCAAGCATCCCGACCATCCTCTAAAACCTCACCAGCAATTCGGAACGCGCCCCGTAACCGGTATCACGGGCCTCCTCGCGGGACACGAAACCGTCGAGCTGCAGGATGAGGCGGGCGCCGATTGCCTGCTGGAAACGCAGGCCGATCGCGACCGCGTCGCGCTGATCCGGATCGGTCGCAATCCGGGTGCCGATCTCGGCAACGAGCTGGGTGCGTTCCTGATTGAAAAACATCTGATAGCCCGTGGCGGCGGCGACAACGTCCTCCGCCCGATTGCTCAGCGCCGCTCCATAATCGCCGAGATTGGGAGAAGCGAACAGGATGCCAACAGGGACCAGCGGACCACCGGCGAGCGGATCCCGGGCCGCCGAGGTAAACCGGTCTATCGCCCAGGCGCCGTTGACGTATAGCACATCGTCATTGCCCATCGGATCACCCGACAACTCGGCCAAAAGCACGGTGCCGGTATCGACCGCGGCGGAACTTTCGTCGAAGGCAACGGAATGGGCGAGACGGAAGGCGGTGTTCAACTTGCCGAAACGCTGCGTGGCGGCGCCCCCCAGGAACAGGCCGTCGGTCCCGTCACCGCCATCTTCGCTGCCAGTTACCCAGATCGCGTCCAAAGCAACGGTCGTGTCCTGGAAATCGGTTTCGGAGAACAGACCGACCAGCCTGGTCCTGTCGTCCCGCTGATTGTCGCTGCGGTGAATATTGCCCCAGCCAAACAGGCCGGTGACGCGGGTATCGACAGAGATATCACGGGCAATCAGCGTATCGCGGGTGACGGCGACGGCATCGATGGTGTCGTTAATCAGCAGACCTTCCTGGAACAGAAGCTGCTGACGACCGACAGTGAAGCCGATATCGAGACCGCCGGTATCGAACGGATCCGCATCGGGAAAGATCTCGCCAATCTCGCCCTCGAAGAACAGGGTCGTAATCTCACCACTGAACGCGCTGTCGAAACCTTCCTTGTCCGCCGGGCGGCGGTGATAGCCGGAGAATTTGCCCTCGTCACGCAGGGGCGACAGGCCGAGCAGCACCCGCTCGGTACCGCTGAGTCGCAGATTGGCGAACAGATCGAGCCGGTTCGCCCATTCCTGTTCCTCGGAGCCGCCGCCGTTCTTGTAGATACCGGCACCTGTACGGTACTGGCCGAAAACCCATAATGCCGGCTGCCATACCGCCCCGGTGGGAAGCTCGAACCCCGGATCCAGCGGGCCGGTGCCGAGCATTGCCGGGCCAATCTCCAGAAGAGGCCTCGTGCGCTCCGGAAGCGCGTCGCCCTTATAGGGAATGGCTTCCTCGTGCAGCGTCTTCACTTCAGCCGAAACAGCCGGGGCGAAGAGCATCGTCGCGATTGCCGGCAGCAACCGGATCCAGCGGCTTGCATGGCTCATTGGACCGCCGCCTTGCTCTGCTCACCCAGGCTCACGACCGCCGCCTGCTCGGCAATGGTCAATGTACCGCCGACGACCGCATCGGCCACCTGGCGTGCGCTCATGCCGTAATCGAAGCCGATATCCTGAATGGCCAGAATCAGGTTGACCGGCACCATCTGCGCCTTGAGCTTCACATCGATTGCATAGGGCCCAGCCCCCGTCAGCAACTCTGACGGCACCGTGTATTCGGCTGTCCGTGTGCCGAGCGGATCGATGGTCTGTTTATGCTTTCGCGTGCCGCGTGGCCGCCCGTAGATCGTCGTGGGGAAGGCCTCGGGACGCACGAAGGGCAACACGCCCTGGGACGTGTTGATAGGCAGCACCTGTTCGCGTTCACCGCCACGCAGCAGCCGGACCAGGAATTTTGATTGCAGATTGAACAGATCCTCGTCCAGCGGGAGTTCGCCCGCATGCACGTAGGCGGAATGTGTATCCCGCAGGTCGCCGTTCGGATCGCGGTCGCCGGAGCGATAGATAACCGCCCCATCGCCATTGGTCACGGTTACGTCCAGGAACATCAGCCGCTCGGCATCGAAGCCGGTCGGCACGGCATGGCCGTCTGTGATGTTGCGCACGGCCACCGAAAACGCGAGATCACCCATGTCCGCCGCAATAACCTTGATTTCCCCGAGTTCCAGACCGTTACGGAGAACCTCAAGCCGCCGCTCGTCCGCCTTCACCAGACGCTGTTTTTGCTCCTCGATGATCTTGCGCCCATCATACCGGTCGTCAATCGAGCGCCATGCCTCGGGGAAGGCATAGTCGCGCGGGGCCGCATCCTCGAACGCGTCGGTCCCCCACCCGGCCGCATCGTCGAACGCCATCCATTCACGCATGGTCTTGAAGCTCTGGGCTTTCACGTTCAGCGGGAACAGACCGGGGGGGAGAATGGAATGGTCCGGACCGGCGAAGAAATGACTGGCCAGTTTCCGGGGCCTGGTCGGCTGGCCGCCAACGATCGCGGCCGGGCCTTGCTCGTATCCGGTAGCGACACCCTGCTCCTTGCCCATATGGCAATCCTGGCACGTTACCCCTGCCTCGGACGCCGGTGATTGATGATACTCGGCGAAGGCTTCTTCAAGGCGGAAACCATTCACCAGAGTGACATCGTGGCAGGTGGAGCAGAAACCGGGGGTGACCAGCGGGAAAAACCGCTCAACCCCGGTATGAATACCCCGCCCGGGCGCATCCCGGTCGGTCGAGACCCGGTAGGTCTGCGGCTCCGCCA
>TARA_R110002051_G_scaffold88750_2_pt1 | contig 31311 bp, 45 predicted proteins | sample TARA_R110002051 | Tara Oceans TARA_R110002051 (sample SAMEA4397023) | marine metagenome | biome: Polar Biome; feature: [MES] marine water layer (ENVO:01000295) within the mesopelagic zone...; material: water (ENVO:00002006), including particulate matter (ENVO:01000060) such as...... | reverse complement strand
GGAGTTTTCCAAGTGGAGCTAGTGGGCATTATTTTAAAGTTGATGGTACTTTGGCAGATGATGCTGGCAGTAGTTTGTGGGACTGGGAAGATATTACTTCTCCAGCGTCTCAGCCTACACCAAATACAGTATGGCACAAGTATCAATGGGAACTGACAGTTCCTTCTACAATGTTTTCAGGTACAGATAATAAAATTATGTATCTTGTATTTGCAACTGCTAATGCTGGAACAAGTACAACTGCTTGGGTAGACAATGTAAGTATTACAATGCAGAAGAAAGTTAAGGCTAGAATAGGGCGTTTAGAAGGTGTAGGTGGCACAGGGTATGGCTTATGGGCTGAAAACGCCTATTTAAAGGGAAGAATCGAGGCTGACGAAGGTTACATAGGTAATGAGTATGCAGGTTGGAGAATAGAATCAACTGGTTTGATAAATGAAGCTGATGCAAGTTATATATCAGCAGGACAAGGTGCAAGTGTAGGTTATGAAAATCCTGGAACTTATTTAGATGGGACAGGAAAACTTTTCTTAGGAGATGCAACAAGTTATTTAAAATTTGATGGTGATGAGACATTAACTTTATCTGGGACAATGGTTGCTGGTATTATTCAATCTGAGAATCTTACTTCTAGCACAGGGACTAAAATTGACTTATCTGATGGTAGCATGACTACTAAGGGTACAAGCACAACTACTGGACTTGTTATCGCTAGTGATGGTAGTATATCTACAAATGGTGCAACTATTGATGGTGGGACAATTACTGGAACATTAATGCAAAGTGCTTTCGCAGAAGGTGATGTTGATTTTGTTACTGAATATATAGGTGCTGCAACTTCTGCGTATTACGATGTATTAGTAAATGGAGTTAACAGATTAAAATGTAATCGAGTTTGCGATAATGTATTTCAGGAGTTTTCTCTGAATAGTAACAATTCCGCTAGTGCTTATCATACAAAAGCATTAAATATATGGTTATATGATTATGCACAACCTGCTGGTGGAAATAATATTACAGCTTTAAATAGAGTAGCTGGACCTCCAGCTAGTACTAATGTAACTGTAAATATGAACTCATTTCCTATGATTAGTTATGATTGGTTTTGTAAGAATGAGACAGGCACAGCAAAAGATGTTTTTGCTATGAGATTTAGAATAGAAAATACAAAATATCATTTCTTTTTTAAAGCAGGAGTAAGAGTAGATGATGGTGGTGGTGGTGATGGCGGAGAATGTCATATGGGCTTTATGGGTATAAGCGCAGACGAATGGGATTATTTAGTTGCTCAAAGTGATTTTGATTTAAAGCCTGAAAATTGGGATACTCCCAATAATACTTGGAATTATAATATATTAGACCATGATGGTGAAGGTGGTACTGATGAAGGTGATTATGGAGATGCTAATACAGTAACAGTTAGTTGTGGAAGTTATACATTTATATGTTGGGGAGAAATAAGACATGAGCAAGAGGGTACTGATAATACATTAATCGCTTCTCTTAGAATATTTATGACAGGTACAGGCGCAGGCATGGAGGATTCTAATGATACACTTACAAGATGTGGAATTGACCTAAAGAAATTACATTCTGGTGCTAATATAGTAGATAGGTCAGTAATGTTTCCTGAAGGATTTTTTAGGGTTTATAACTAATGTTTTTATATTACAGACATGAAAATAACATAATCATTGAACAATGTGACAAAGAATATTATGATAATAACCCAGATAATGCATTGATGACTCATGAGGTAGGCAAGTTAGATGGAAAATTATTAGCAAAAGGTTACTATATTGTATCTCCAGGTCATTCTAATATCAATCTTAGTGAATCATATTGGGCATTAAATAAATTAGATAAGACAGACTGGAAAGTTGCAAGGCATAGGGACCAACTAGCATCTTCTGGGATAACATCTCTGACATCTGAAGAATATCAAGCCTTACTTATAAATCGTCAGGCATGGAGAGAAAAAGCAAGTGATTAAGTATTGTTCTTATCACACAGAGTTAGTATATTTAAATGAATTGCTGTATGGTTTTACAAGGAGATAATTATGAATTATGAACAAGCATTAGAAGATACAAGAACTATAGAAAAAGAGAAAGATAAATCTATTTCCGAAGTTGGTTCTAAAGCTGTAAAAGTTAAAGATTTTGTTCTTGATACTAAAATGAAAGTTGATAAAGCACTTAAAAGAGCTGCTGAGAAATTTGGCACGGCTAAAACAATAGGTGCTATGGTAGGTGGTGGTATTGCTTTAGCGACTGGGGCGGCTCCATTGGTTGCTGCTGCTTATGCTTTCGGAGGAACTGTTGCAGGTGGTTTATGGGGACAGAGTAAGGCTAGAAAAGAATTAGCAGGTATGGACTATATGAAAAAAAGTCAAAGTGACCTTTTTACTGGTATGAGAAAACAAACTGGAAAGGAAGCACTTGTAAACGCAGTTATGGCTGGTGTCACAGCTAAAGGTGCTGGTGATATGACTAAAGAAGCAGGTAAAGGAACTTTAGGAGACGCAGTTACAAAAAAAGCTAGTACTAGTACTTATACTGGAATACCTGGGAAACAAGTTAATGTTGTTGGGAAAAAATCATTGGTTGCTGCTACTCCACCTAAACCTAATATTGCTAGTACTGTTCAAGGTACATCAGGAAATGTACAAGGTCCTACTAAACTTAGAACATCAACTCAAAAACCAACTCTAATGTCGAAAGTAAAAGGGAGAGGCGTTGCAGACATGGCTGGTCAACCTGACTCATATAAAAGTATTTTTAAAATAAGTGATGGCAAGATAGCCAGTAACATGGGCAATACAACAAAGACTATGGGTCAACAGGCTGTTGAAAATCTAAAAGTAGCTGGTAAATCTGTTTTTAGTAATAAAGGATTGGGCGGTGCATGGTCATCAGCAGAAGGATTGATGCCCAATAAAACACTTGAAGAGTATTATAAAGAAAGTTTAGGAGATGTATAATGTTTATTAATACAAAAGCAGTTTTTGAATGGGATGGAGAGAAGTATATAGAAACACATACTGATGGATATGAATATGAGGGTCCTATGGCTTTGGCTGATATTGAAGATGATGATAGGGAAACTCAAGATAGCCAAACTGATACCCCCACTGGACCTAGTGCTAATTTTCAAACATATGGTACTGATGCTGCAACAAAATGGATTAATAAAGGTGAAGGAGATTTATTTACTAAAATTTCTGAAGGGTTGAGAAGGTCTACGGAAAGAAGTAGCTATGATAGTTTTTTTAAAGTTAAACAACAATCATTACAATCTTCCTATCTTAATAATATGAATAAGATGGGAATGACATCTAGTGGTAGCGCAGTTGGTTTTGCTGGAAGTACCGCTGACTCAACTATGATGAGTACATTACAAGATGCATATGCCCAAAAAACTTTAGCAGTTGAAGATACTATTACTGGGAAAATGAGTGATGCTAGAAGAACAATGGCTGAAGTTACAAGACAAAATCAAAGTAGAGCTGTTGAATTAAAAGGATTGGAACAGGGTGAGGAGAAAGATGATGATAGCGGTACTTCATTTATTTGTGGACAGATTAAAAAATATGGCAAGATGACATTTAGAGAATCTTTAGGTATGATGAAATTCCTGTTGAAAGCTTTTTTTACTCATCCAATCGCTACAGAATGGTACACAAGGAATGGAATAAAGATAATAAAAGAAGCTAATGAACTTGGTCTTGACTGGTCAAACCCAAAATTTAAAAAAATGTTTGTTACTGATATTCTAAAATTAGAAAAATTAGGTCATCATAATCGGGCAGTATGGATGTATATTAATAATTGCCTTATTCTTTCTAAAGAATTATGGCTTGAATTGGATTATAAAGATTCCCTATGGACTAACTCTCTATATAACAGGATAAAAGGATGGGTAAGGATGCTATCAAGGAAGCCAACATGGGAATATGGCTCACAATATTTAATAACTATAATAAGGTTTTCAAATGTCAGAATATAAAACAAGAAGTATTACAGAACTTTTAGGTACTGGAGATACTATAGTATCAGATACTTTTAAATCTATTAAAGCATATCGAGGTATTGTTGGTGATATTCAAGATAATCTTTTTCAAGAAGATATTAGGAAGAAAACTGCATCTAACTATATAGTAAATAGAATGGGAAGTGCAAAAATTGATATAAAAGATGCTATGTCAAGTGGGGATACTCAACTAGCTGGAAAATTAATAAACAATTTCGATGAGCAGTTTTCATCTATGAAGACTGATGACCAAAATATAAAACAACATTATAAAAATACTAGACTTCAAAATGAAAGAGCTATGGAAAATATTGGAAGCCTAGAAACTACTAGACAATTTTTAGTTGAAAATAATACAGTAACATCAATCAAAGATTTTGAACATTATCAAAGTCTTGATAAAGATGATTTTAATCGAGAACTAAAAGATGGTTTTAAGACTATAGAAGAGCAGAGGTTAAATCTTGTAAGAAGAGGTATGAATGACAAGGACTATGCTTGGGTACATGAAGGTTTAAATGAACTTGAAATGGATTATAATGCTCTAAAAATCCTTGCAGCTGGAGATGGCGAGTTAAATGGAAGTAGTATTGAAGGTAAAATGTGGGAAAATTACAAGCATTCAGGTAAATTAACTACATTGGAAGATGAATATAAAAATATTGAGTCAATGAAAATTGGAACACAAACATCAATAGATACAATCGAAGCCCAAATTGCTACTTGGAACGCTGAAATATTAGAAGCAAGAGCTAAACCAAATAATGAAGCTGAGTTTGATGAAATACAAACGGATAATAGAAAAAAGATACAGAGAGCTGAAGCAAGATTACCGAATTTAAAACATCAGTCTGAAAGGCTTACAAGAGAAAGTGAAGAAATTATACAAATGGACGATGCTTATCACTTAACTCCTGAAAAAGACTTAGATAAAGACAAAGACCTTCAAGTAACAAAGATAGAGAAAGATAAACAAGATGCTAAAGATAAACAAATTGAAGCAGATAAAAGTCTTGTTGGGTATAATACTAAATCTATAAATAAAGATTCAAGCGGTAATTATCCATCACTTCCTTATAAATCTGCTGAACCTGAAAAGCAAAAGGAATTAGATAATTACCATACTAAAAGAAATCTAAAACTTGATAAATATAATAAACTAAATGAAACATTAAAAGTATTAGAAGCGAATAAATCTGAGTTAAAAGATATAGAAGATTTAATAAAAATAAAAAATAAAGCATTGCGTTCAGCGGATGGACAAGAAAAGAAAGATATACAAAAAGAAATTAGAGATTATAGAAAAGAAAAAGTTAAGATTCTTTCAACTCTTAAAAAGCCACAAGGCAAGAAACCGAAAACGTATCTGGGTAGATTTCGTAAACACACACTCCCTGCTGATGAATATCCTAACATAGATAAACAAATAAAAGAATTAAAAAAGGAATTAATAAATCCTCAAAGAGAAATAGCAGTACTAGAGAGAAGAATGGAAAAGATTTCATAACTATCCCATTAATTTAATGGAGGGCTAATGCCTAAATTAGAACAAGCACCACGCTACACAGGAGAAGACTTAACAGAACTCCTTGAAAAAGCTAGGTCGCATTCAGTATATTCAGAAGAGTACAAAAATAAGACCGATTATGAAGTCTTATTAGACCTTCGCAGGTCAACAAAATATAGAGGTGTACCAATTTCTCTTATCCAAGAGAAATACCTCGATTCTCATACGGAAAAAAGAAATCCAAGAATTAAGTATTCTAATTATCAATATGACCCACAAGATTCTCTTGATAAAGAAAGTAAAAAAGGTTCTATTGAGTCTTTTTATGATTCTCTGCCTAAATGGTTAGGAGATACATTTAAAGCAGGTTGGAATGAGTCTCTTTCTGGAATGGCAGCAGCTGTTGGAACTGGTGGTTCAAGTAATTTTATTATGGAAGACTATGACCCTAACTTGTTTGAGTCAGGATTATCCTTTGCTGCAAGTATGGCTTATGATATACCATTTTTTGCCATGACTGACGGGCTTGGTCTTTTCCCTAAATTTGCAGGCAAGGCAGCTCAGAATCTAGCTGCTCAAGAAATAAGCCAGATAATGTTTAAGAAACAACTTATGTCTAATGTAGACAATGGTTTAATAGCCTTGAAAAAGGGGACAAAAGAGTTAACTGGTGAGGCACTTGAAAAAGAAGCAAAGAAACTTGCATCTAAAGAGACAATTCAAGAGTCTTCTGAGGCTTTAATTAGAGCTGGTGCTGATAAAGAGTTAATAGAACAAGGTGTAAAAGCTGCATCTTTAGATGCTAGAAAGTATGTTACAGGTCAAATTAGTAATCCATATAAAGATAAGTTTTGGCAAAAAGGCTTAACTGAGTATGAAGGGAAAAAGATAACAAATACCATTAGTGGTGTTTCACTGGGTAAACTCTTCCGTAATGGTGCTATCCGAAGTGGTGTTAATTTAGGCTTATATGATGTAGGTAGAGACTGGACACAACAGGTTAATCAAACTATTGCTGAAACTATTAATCCTGAAACTGGTGAACCTTATGGTAATGATGCTCCACATATATTTGAAAGAATGAAAATGGGAGAAACATTGGGAGATGAGTTTGATTGGGACCCTGAGAGTACTGTTAGGGCTGGGATAGGAGGTCTATTAGGCGGTATGTTTGCTGGTGGTCTTAATTCAGTATTAGCTGCTGGTAGAGCTGGGGCATTAGGCTCTGAAAAAGCATTTGCAAAATACATGGAAGATGGTCATCCTAGATTTATGGAAGCTATGTATAGTAAAACAGTTGGTCTTAATGCTGAGGCTTTAGGATTTACTGGCATACATGAAATAATCAATTCTGAAGCATTAGGCGGTACAGCAGAATTAGACGAAGATGGAAAACCCGTCCCATTCCATGAAAAGTTTCTACATAATTTAGTCAATATAGGTATGCTCAAGGGCTTCCACCATTATAAAGACCAGTGGAAAACCTATAGTGTAAAAATGAAAGAGCAACAGAATTTAGATATGACTAAAAGACATCTTGCTGAATTGAAAATCCTAAATGAGACAAAAGATGGTATTAAAGGCGATAGCACTACTGATAAACTTGCAAGAGAAGGTGTAAATGAAAAAATAATAGAGGCAGAAACAAAATATGCTGAAGAGGTAAGTAAAAATAAAGATAGATTTAAGCTTGTAGACTCTTTGTTATTGAAAACTGGTTTAATTGATGATAGTGGTAAATATAAAAAGGGATACAAAGTAATAAACATTGAAGGGAAATCAGTAAGGGTCCCTAAGCTTACAATAAAAGACCTTGACCAATTAGAAGCTACTATTAAGGAAATTGTTGACGTATCAGAAACTGTACAAAAAGATTTAGGAGTTGAACCTAGTGATATTTCAAAACGAAAACAGGAAAATCCTTTATTTGAATCCTTGTATGATTCAGTTAAAAATAAAAAAGGATTATTTGCAAAACTTCGTAAAGATATAAAACTTGCTGAGTCAGTTGCAAAGGTTCCTTCAACTCCAGCTTCACTCAAAGCACAAGCAAAAGAATTAGCAGCAGAACATCATAGTGAAAAATTAAGTGCAAAAGATACTAAGAAGGTAATTAAGAATTTAGATGAATCCCAAACCAAAGCCTATGAAGCAGAAAGAAAAAGACTAATAGATAAAGATGTAAAAGAAAAAGAAGTATCAGAAGAAAAAGAAAGATTAGACCTTGTAAATACAATTCAGAATAAAGGAATTGAAAAGATACCTGCTCAAAAAGGTAATAAACTTGCAGATAAAGAAGGGATGGTTATTCTTAAGGATGCTACACTTCCAGAACTTAAATCTAGGATAAAAGCTATTGAAGAAGCTCATATAAAAGATTTAGAACGAGAAGGAAGGATAGAAGTTGATAGTGCTAAAAGAGAAAAGGAATATGATAGTAAATCTCCAGATGGATTAGAAAAAATATTTGGTAAAGATGCTAAAGGAGTATCTCAAACTATTAAAAATACAAAGGGTACTTTACAAGCTGTCTTAAAAAGAATTGCAACTTTAACTTTTGATGGATATGGTACAAGTAGTATAAAACCAAAATTTGCTATGGCTAAGAAATTTGCAAAATGGATGAACAAAAAAGGCAGGTCCATTGAAGAAGCCACTGTTCAAGAGATGCAAAATTTTCTTGATGCAAATTATAAAAACCCAAAAGGTACTGGGGCTTATCAAAACCATGCTAAATTTGTTATGGCTGCAATTAAGGGCGGACCTGTTAGAGATTATAAGATTTCACATGAACGAACTAAGGCTGATAAAAATCCATTATTACCAAAAGAATATGATGAAGCACAAGGACAATTACAGGCTACATTAAAAGAAGATGGCTCTATATCTGTTGGTAGCAAGAAAACAATATCCGCAGATGTTGCCCATGCTATAAACTTTATTATAGCTAAAATAGGAAGTAGGTCTGACTTTATTTTTGGAGGCACTAAAGAAGTAAATAAAGCTTTAAGGGTTAAAGATATAAAAGAAGGTGAATCTTATGGTGGAAAGAAAAGTCTTATACTTAGTTTTACAGGTAAGACAGGAAAAATAACTTGGAAAGTAATTGATGGTAAGTTTGGTAAAGAAGGTATTAACTATTACCAAGTTTTTAAAAGACTTATTAATGGTAGAAAAGGAACTGAAGTATTACTAAAAACTGAACAGGGTAAGAAGTTTGGTAAAATAGAATATAACAATTTTGCAAAAGAATTTTTACTAGGAGAGAAAGAAGGTGCTACAGGGCATACATTAAGGAATACTCTTATAGGTATTGGTAAAGCGATGGATGCTGCTAAAATTGAGATTCCTAAATATATAAGTAAAGTCTATGGACAGACATGGGAAAAGATTGCTAACCGAGTTTTCCTGACTCATAAACCAGAAGATATGGGTGAAAGATATGTAGAATATTTAGAAGGGAGGGACCCTGGTGATGTATTTGTAAATGAAAGGATGCTTATATTAAAAGAATTTTGGAGACATTCTGAGCCAGTAATAAGACCAGAAACCAAAGCAGATATAAAGGAGAGAGAAAAATTTGAAAAGCAAATGGTTAAGGAGATGGAGACTGAGGGCAAGGATGAAGGCGGTCTAAAGCAAAAGTCTAGCATTCAGGAGGTAAGAGCAGAAATAAAAGACTTGGAAAATGAACGAGCTGGTATACCAAATATGTATTCTGGTAAATATAAAATAATAAATGACAGGATAAAGGCTTTAAATAAATTAGAAAAACAATTAGAAAACGCTAATAGAGAAGGAAGGAGACAGCTATATAGAACAATAAGTAAGATATTAGTAGAAGAAGGTCTGTCTACATTCGAGGCTTCTAAGGTTGTCAATTTTATGTCTGAAATGCGTAAAAGAAATCCAGGTCTTTTGATGCATCTTACTAGCGAGAAACAAGCAGATTGGTCAGGTGAGTTCATTAGAGGCTTAGTAAAGCTTAATTTACATAAGATGGATTCAACTACATTCTTCCATGAAAATGTTCACAGATTAGAAGAAGTAGTGAAAGCTACTGGCAATAAAACAATGTCTAAGATGTGGGATAAGGGAGAAGGTCTTATAAAAGACTGGGCTGAGAAGCATCCAGATAGAAAAGTAAGAGAAGAATGGAAGTTATTCCAAAAGGAATATAAAGGAGAAAAAGGGACTTCTCCAGAGAAAGAATTTTTAACTCAAATATCCGCTAGATGGTCTGCTAAGAGATTCAATACAAATACAAGGATGGGAAAACTTGGTAACTGGATTAAGGAAGCGGTAAGCTATATTAAGACATATTTTGGTCTTGGTACTCCTGAAGATGTTGCAAGATTATTTGGTAAGACAGCAGAAGTTGGATTTAGTAGTGAAGGCGTAAAGTTTGATGCAAGGAGATTGAAAAAAGTAGCCGTAGATAGAGATTCAAATGCTACCCAAAGGGACCTTGATGAATTAAATAAAGTACAGGCAGAGAAGAGTATTGATGCTCGAACCTTGCCAGACATATTATATAGACTTATGAATTTTGATAAGGGAGAATTAACTGTTTCTGATAAAGGAGAAATACTTGGTGCAAAGAAATGGCAGGTTGATGCATTACTAGATTTTTATGAAACTCAATTATTCAATGCTGAAACAAAACAAACATCTAAGAAGCCAAAAATCTGGAAGGAATTAAATAACAGAGCCCACCAACTCCAAGCAATTATGGGAGTCACGGAGAAAGTCAGTACGCAATTAAAATATGCGTTAGGTATAAAAAAGGGTACTCTTGCAAATGCCAGTGAACGACAAATTAAATCATATATAGCATTACTTGAGGCTCATGGAGAAAAAGTACCGCTTCAAGATACTTTATTTACACAAGCCAATATGGAAAAGCTTGGCAAAGAAGTTACTGGATGGAGGCGAGAAGCAATTAATTGGATAAATAGAGGTACACTATCATATTCTATGGTTTTAAGAAAGTTTGGTGGAAGTGTTGGTCAGAAAATTGCAAGGAACTTTGAAGACCATTATTTACTTGAAAATCGTCATGTAGGTGTTGGTCTGTCTCATGTATCAAGAGCAATAAGAGAGATAGGTTCAAAGAATACCAAGTACTTACCATTCCTTTTGGACCCTCAATTAATGGAACCTGGAAAGCATAATGGTAAAGAAATAGCACCAATTTTACCAGAAGGTCTTGATAAATTCGCAGAGAATTATAGGCTAGGATTGGCTGATTCTAAAGCTGGAGGCAAAGGCACTAAAGAATCAAGAGCAGTTCAAGTTATAGAACAAATGACTGATTACTATTGGAATACATATAAATCATACTATAGGGAAAAAATAAAAAACCCAAGAGTGCTAGAAGAATTTGAAAGAAATACTAAAAGAAAATATGTAGAACAATATTTTTCAAGAACAATGACAGAAGAAGCTAAGAGACATTTGAATGTCGGTGGTGAAGGCTATCTAAAAGAAGTTAAAAAAATAATGACTGAACTCGCAGGCGAGAGAGGCAAGGTTATCCAAACTGATATAGAGAAATTATATAAAGACCTTGATGAAGTGCCTTTGAGAAATAACAATATAAGAAATAAGATTAAAAAACTAATAAGCAAGAAAGAAGAAGACCTGTCTATAATCCACCAAAATGCAACTAACCCAAAAAGTGAATTATATAAAGAACTACAAAATAATGCAGCTGAGATTTTAACTAGTCTATTACATAAGCAAAATAATAATATAGAAAATAAATATATGTTAGAAAGACTTCCTAAGATTGACAATGTTGTTGTTACTGATGCTGGGAAGAAAATACAAGTATGGGATACTGATTTTGATAGAGTAATGGGACAGTATATGCGTACAATGTCTAATTATCTTGCAACTGTAAAGCATTTTAATGAGTTTACAAATGTTCGTGGTAACTTCGCAGATGGTTCAGGATTACCATTGGATATGTTAAAAATTAAGGGCATTGACCCTGCCTTTTCAGCATTTGTAGAAAAGGGCATTAAAAGAAGATTAGGTCTTGAAGAGGTTAATTTACAAACCCAAGTAGTCACTAGAGTATTTACTGAGGCAGGAAGATACTCTGCTTTATTTGGACTATCTAGCCCATTCTCATCAGCTAAGAACCTTGCAATAGGAACCAATATGACTATTGCTATACATGGAGTAATGCCATTTTTACATGGAGTAACAAAAGTATTCAGTATTAAAAATTGGGATGAAGCAAGAAAGAGAGGCTGGTTAGAGCTTGGTACTAAAGAATTAGAGTTAAACAAAAAACTAGAAAAAGTTCTTGGCGGTGGCATGAAATGGACTGAGAGCATCAATAGGATTATATCTGGATTCGCAGGAGAATACAATGCAAGACAATTAGCAGATAAGATAAGGACTGGTGGTGGTCTATTGACTAATTGGTCTGAGAAAATGGCAAGAAAAAAACTTAAATCATTATTTAGATTAAGTGAAAGTGATATAGCTACAATAAGTCTTTTTGGTCTTGATGGTGAAGGCTTAGGTATGATGGGTCCTAAAACTCGTATTAAAATTGAAAACCAGCTAAGTGAGATAAAGGCAAGGATAGGAGAATATGGTCACATTAGAACTCAAGGTGCAACTGGTGACCCATTTCTTCCTTTATGGGCTGGTAATAGAAATGTAAAAGCATTAACACTATTCTATAGAATGGCATATAGCGGTACTGCAAATGTTTTTAATCACATTGTTAAACCAGCAACTCAAGGTGATTTATTACCAATGGTAAGATATGGATTTTCCGTAAACATGACTGGTTCAGCACTTTGGTCAATGTATGAAAAAGTACTTGGTGCAGCCCCTCCAAAGAAAAATGAATCAGCTTTAGCAAATCTAGGAATGAATATGGCTAAGACTGAGGCACTTGGTTTGTACTCCTTTATGATTAGTCCTTATGCTGTTCCTGGAGAATGGAGAAGTAGGTTGTTACAGGACTCTATAATGCAACCAGCTATAATTAGGAATTTTGACTTATTACAAACAATGATGTTTGATTACATAGCTGGTGATGTTGATATGTCTAAGAGTATAAATAGGAATGTTGGTGGACTGGTTGTTGCTCTAGGACATGGAATGAAATTAGCAAAAAATATTACAAACAAATATAAAACTAATTATGGTAAAATAAGAACATACAGAAATGCTTGGGAAAAATCAACTAATAGATATGAGGGTGAATTAGGTAATAAGCCATTTCATAGAAGAAATGCAAATTCTGAATACTATGGTCTTATAAAAGATGAGTTTTATAATAACAACCTTGAACACGCTGCAAATTATTATGTAACTACATGGTTTTATTTGTATGATAATTATAGAAGTACTGATGGAAGGTTTGCTAGAACAAAAAAACAATCAATGCAAAATGCAGATAATGCTTTGAAGCAAGTATTAAATAAAATGAACCCTCTTGATTTTACTAACCCAGAAAAGTCTGGTTCACTTATAGATGATAAGAGAGAGTTTCTTGAATACCTAGGACCAGAAGAAAGAGATATGGCTTTACAATCTGAAAAACAATATTGGTATAGAAGAAGACAACTTAATAAGTTGATAGCAGCAAAGTGGGATAAGGTAGGTGGATACTATAATCGTGGTAAAGTAATTGACCCATTTGAAGGAATTGCAAACTTCCCAGCAAGTGGTGATTTATTTGGTAGAAGATTTGACAGACCAGTTAAGTATCAAGAGTCTCAAGTTGCTTCATTGTATAAATAGCAATTAATATAGCATCAGCTGTACTGTATGTAACCCTGAATGGTTCTTCAGATTTTTTTACATATTGTTCAGCAATAGTTTTTAAATATCTTTTTCTTTCAGACTTTTGCATACCCTTTTCAACTCTAAAATCATATTGCCATTTTCTAGGAGTAACTAAAGTATAGTCCAATTCTTTAATTTGTAGGCAAGTTATCCATGCACCAAAGTTTTTTCCGAAAGTAAACGCTGTTTTACTGCTATCAGACGGGAAACCCCATACATGCTCCAAAGAAACCACTATTTCTTCAAAATCCTTCGCTGACGCCATTATCTCTAGTAGGGAGTACATATCCCCTTCAGTTTCAGGGCATTTATGGGCTGAAATATTATTTTCATAACAAATAGCTACTCCACCAGACTTTCCTGGGTCAATTCCCATGTAACATTTCATATTATTTCTCCTTGAAATTTGATTATTAAGTATTCAATTATCCCAGTTGGGTCATTAAACTCTTTTATTCTTGCAATTCTTTTTTTACATCCCTTATCAATCACATTCGCAGGGATTGGTTTACTATGATTATGCCCCACAGTATAAAACCAATTACAGCGATAGCCATTCCTAAGAAAATAAATACAACCATGACAGCTTTCCTTATAAGAGTTCGAGAGTTTCAAACTGTTTTTGATATTCATCGAATGTTCCAAAGAATTTACACTTGTCTCCATCATAACCCATCATAAGTGAACCAGTTTCACCATAGCGTACCTTTCTTGCAATCAATTCTATTTTGTGAGGACTATTTTTCTTTTTATCTGGGTGCATCTTCCATTGGTAGTGTACGAAGAATACATTTTCAGCTACTTGTTCGATAGCACCACTCTCTGCTAAATCAGACAGCTGCGGTTTGGCTGCACGGACACCTCGATGTTCTAATCCCCTGTTTAATTGAGACGCAAGTATTACAACACATTGATTTTCTTTTGCTAACCATTTGTAATCGTTGCATATCTTTTCCAGTTCAAGTCTTCTTGCATCATATGTTATTTTTGGAGGTTTGATTAATTGTACATAATCATCAATAACTACATCTGGTTTAAACTTTCTAACTTCTAAGGCAGATGTATCAAAATCTGCTATTCTATCAAACATTTGAAATCGTTCACTTGAATATTTTTTACGAAGTACTTTGTCAATCTTTGAAAGTTCATTTGCATCTGCTTGATTATATTCAGAATTTCTTACTTGCCTATAAGATAATTTTCCACTCTCTAATACTATTAATTTTTTTACAACTTCTGTTACTGGTAGTTCTCTGTTGAACATCATTACCTTATGACCTTCTTCTACAAGTTTAGATGCTACGTTAATAAGAAAAGTTGTTTTCCCATGTCCAGGTCTTCCACCTATAATTGATACTTCCCCTTTTGTAAACCCTCCACTTAATTTGTCTATATTTGCCCATCCGCATTTAACCATGTTACCAGCACCTTCTTTTATCTCGTCCATAGTCTTGTCCATAGCATCATCCATATTGAAGCCCGTAGATGGTCTTAAATCGAGCAATTCTCCTAGCATGGTATATGCATCCCCTATAAGAGGATAAACGCTAGAATTACCATCATAAGCCTTACTTTGTATCTCGCCTGTTTTCTTTATTGTTTTTCTATAAAGTAAATCTTCATACATTTTTTTCGCATATATTATACATTTTGATGGAGACACTACTTCACTTACAAGACCAGTTGTCCAATAAGAATCTAATCCATTCTTTTTATCTGTGTTTGAGAAATTTGAATTAACTGTTTTTAAATCTATATATTCTTTATTTTTTGTCATTTGCTCAAGTATAATCCATAATCTCTTATGCTTTGAGCTATACCATATTTCTCTGTCCATAAGATATGGTTCAACTTTATAGAATTGTCCTGGGTCTACAAGAACGCTCCCAACTACAGCACTTTCCATCTCTTCATTATGAGGCTGTATTTTAATTTTCATGTGAATCCCTTTGTTCGTATGACCTTATATCACTTCCTTCACATCTCCTGCATTTCTTTCTTTCCATTTTGTATGTTGGTAAATGTTTATAAAATAGTATTGAGCCAGTTATACCTATTTCCCATGTTTTACTACATTCTTTACAGTATTTTAATCTTCTTACTTCTTTTGAATGTAAATTTATAAGATTTCTCTTTTTTGGTCTATAGCCATAATTAGTCCTGTCTGAAAACTTATCTATTACCCATTGTATTGATTCTGTTTTTTTCATATTATGTAAGCTCATATTTTATTATTAAGTCTTCATCAACTGACCTTCTTTCCATACATTCAACCAGAAACTCTTTAGTCATGTCTCCACCTTTAAATTTTGGTGGTGGATATATATTGTCTTCGTTCTTGCAAAAGATTACACAAATCTTAGCCAGTTCTATATATGTGATTTGATGTCCATTAATAAATATTATTTTATCGTCAGGATGCTTCTTGCCTTTTTTTGCTTTTATCATTAAAACATCTCCATCTGGTTAGTTCTGTCTTCTATTATTTTTGCATACTCAGGGTTGAGTTCTATCCCAATCCACTTTCTTAGAAGTCTTGTTGCTACAATAGCAGTTGTTCCACTTCCCATAAATGGGTCCAATACTGTGTCTCCTTGCTTTGTGCCTGCTTGTATTGCAAGTTTAGGGATTTCATCAGGGAATACGGCAAAGTGACCTCCAGCATAAGAGCTAGTATTGAGCTTCCACACATCTTTTCTTGTCTTACCATTTGGGTTAGGTCTTACCAGTTTACCTCTTCCATCTTTTGCTTGATGAGAGTAACCTAGGTCTTTTGCCATGCCTTCTGGGTATTTACTGTCTTCTATATCATTATAATTATCACCACCCCACCTATTGAGTGGCTTAGTATATGGTTCCAGTACTGCTTCATAGTCAAAATAGTAATTCTTTTTCTTGGAGAATAGAAATATATGTTCGTGGGATTTTGCGAATCTATCTTTTACCGCTTCAGGCATAGGATTATTCTTTGCCCATATAATATCATTTCGTAGATACCAGCCATCTTGCTGAAGAGCAAATGCCATTTTCCAAGGGACCCCTACTAGGTCTTTGGTTTTAAGATATGGATGGGGAGGCGGTGCTTTACGATGTTCTCTGTATTTAGTTCCAGTTTCATCGTTAGTTGCTGAGTTGTCACTTGACCAGTGACCACCCTTTGCACCGAAATAGGTATCGCCAAGATTCAGCCAGAAAGTACCATCGTCTTTTAGTACTCGTCTGAATTGGCTTGATAAGTTTTTTACAAAATTAAAAACAAATTGTTCTGGGTGTGCTTCTTGTCCTATTTGCTCTTCTTCATCATAATCTCTTAGCCCCCAGTATGGAGGACTTGTAATTATTGCCTGTACGCTACCAGATTCTATATTTTTAATTTCTTCTTTTACATCTCCGATATATAACAAAAGTGTGCTTTCCTTTTATTAAGTTATTGAACCAAGCCCTAGCCCCTTTGTCTGCGCAAGTGCAGTCGTAACTGAGTGTGTTTATAGTCTAGCATATGAAAAGGGCGGATATCCTTATTACTGGCAATTAACCCATCATATGCCCAGCATTTCTATCCCAGTCTTTGGGATTCATCAGTGAAGCTTGGTTCAATTCTTTATTATTTATTTTTATCTATTTTATTCTCTATTCTGTGTAACCTCCACAGGATACTACACAACATAGCTAACATCATTAACATAGTAAATTCCCAATATGGGAAGTATTCTACTGAAAATAAAGCTTCCCAATAGTATCTAGTCATTTTTTCTTCTCCCTTATGTCTGGTGGAATAATAAAATCACTTTTATCTCCATATCTCCACTGAGTTAATTTTTTATTAAAAAACTCACATACTTTTTTATAGGAGAAAGAATTTGCATCTTCACTGCCTACATTGTATCCATGATGATAGCCTCTTCTAAAAGAATTTTCCTGCCCGTATAATACCTCTTTATCTTTTTTTGTTAAAGGCTTATTCATTTCATCTGCTGATATTACTTTAAATCCTTTCAGCTTTTTTTCTTTGTGAGTATAGTCTTCACGACTTACTCTGTCTTGAATGAGATTTCTATTCATTCTATTTCTCCTTTATTCACAGTTTTTACAAATTCTATCATTAATTTCTTTTTCTGTAACTAGATTTGTATTTGTTTCTAAGTAGCCCTTGCCTTTTATTTTCATAAGGTCTTCTGCTAATTTATTTAAATCTTCAGGTTCCGTGCCTGTGATTTCTTTTACGCTATCTCTGCGATAAGTTACTGAACGATATAGAAGGTCCCATTCATCATCATTAACAAGAATACCATATCTGTTGTTTAACTCTTCCATGCTGATTCCAGAAATTTCTTTAAGCCATTTCTTATTTTTGTGAAGAACATATCTTCTTCTCCACGAAAGTTTCCAGACTTATTTTTTGTTTTTGTTTTATTTTTTTTCATTGTATTTCCTTTTAGGGGTGGGGGAAGGCAGTTAGAGAGGTGGTCTACCTTCCCCCTTTTACGGAGAAGTGTTCCTAACGGAACAATTTACTTATGCCTCCAGAAAGTAGTTTTAGACATTCCAGTTTTTCTACAGGCATCTATCCATGTATAGCCGAACAACTTAATCAGCACTTTAGTGTGTAGTACTTTTATTTTTGTATTCAGCCATTTAGAACGGGAGGTCATCGTCCTCAAAGCTCTCAGGGTCAATATCTTTCCCATCTGCCCAAGTTCTGAACCACTTAACTTCTAATGAAGTTCGTGTTTTGCCATCCCTTTCTGATGTCCAAGGTTTGCCTTTGCCAACTACTGCCAGCACTGGTTTGCCAAGAATATCATCCTCTGATAGGTCAGGTAATTCCTTCATTGTAACCTTCTCTCCGTCCACTTCCAGTATTGTAGTTTTTGGTTGTTTTCCAAGAACAGTACAAAAGTTAGAATAACCTTTATTCCCTCCTGGATTTGACTCAAACTCATCACTCTCACTAGGATGCATGAATTTAAAGACTCCATTAGACCTGATTTCACGACCTGTAAAATCACCTCCATTAACTTTCACTTCATTCCCATCGTAATCAACTGCGTCAAATGTTATGTCGTCAGCTTCAGGGGCAATCTTAACTCTAACATTGTAGATTACAGCCTTAAAACTACCACGAACATCTCTCACAGCAGAGTCCACTTTTATTACATGAGCAGGATATACACCTTCTGGCATCGCTACCTTTGGTTTGTCCTGTGTTTCATCGTAATATGTTGCACCCCCAGTATTAGGGGTATCTAGTATTCCTCCAACATCAGCCATTATTCAGCCTCCTTTATTTTAGTTGTGCTTACTAGTCTTTCCATTATTGTGTCAAAAGTAATAGGATTAATAGTATGTTTCCCTATACCTTCTCTCACCTTTCGTTTGGTCTGTCCATCAAGTTGTGGCATTATCCCTTCTATAGTATCTAACTGTGCTTCAGATAGTACAGACTTCCTGTACACATCATCAGAGATATTACATAAGCGATTACAGGCAACCTTAAAGGCTTCTGTATTTGCACTCTTCATGTCATTTCCCAAATCTACATATCCTCCAGCATTATCTCCTTGCTTGGATATAGTCATACGATGTGCAGCCAGAGCATCAAAATACCTAGCCTGACCTTCATCAATTATCATTAGCCTTCCATGTACGGCTACTGCTTCTTTCCCAAGAAACTCATACTTAATCACTTCCCAAGACCATACAGGAAAGTTATCATTAAGCACCTGCCTCATCCATGCTTCATCAACAAAGTCAAAATCCTGTTTCTTTTTTACATACAGGGGACTTGTAGGTGTTTTTGATATATTATTATGTTTAGCTACTAAAACTGCATCATTATAGCTTGGAACAACAGGCATATCATCTTCTTTTGCCATCGCTTGTCTGTTATAAAAAGTTTCAGCATTATCTGGTAAATTATTTTTTACTTGTTTTTTTCTTGACATTTTCTTTTTCCTTTTCTGTTATAAATCTTTAAGTTTATTCAGGTCTAATAAATCGTATTCTTGGCAGTATGTCATATAACTACAATAATTACATTCCCAATTATAATGAGGACTATCAGTAGCATTTACTCTAGGTGGAATAGCACCGCTTGTCTTTTCTAAAACTCTACGCCAGTAATCCACAGCAACCTCAAACATATTACTTTTAACTTCATGTTGCTTACACATAGAATTATCTTTGTTGTAGTAATACAGAAACATTCCATCTAGTCTTCCATATTCTTTTCGTACTGCTAATCCATATGTTGCTAACTGTAGCTCATGGTTTATTGGTGGGTTATTATCTCTGTTCTCCAGTCTACCGAATTTTCTTTTATATCCATATGCATTTATTGTTTTGAAATCGTACAGATAAATTTCTCCATTCTCCATTTCAAATACTGCATCATAGTGTCCTCTGACATTTAATTCTGGCAGAATAACTTCAACCTCAGTTCTTATAGTTCTTATAGAGCTATATATATAACTATATACACCCTCACCCCCTTGTTTTTCTTTTTGTGCCTTTTTCTTTTTATTAAAATGCGAAAATGCCATCTCAAAATCACCATGCATCAAGGTTCCAAGACGGAGTAACCTCTTACTTTTCACATCTGGAAGGTCTGTTTCAGGTGATTCATTCGTTGCGAACCAATGTTTTCGTATGCACATATCAGCAGAACTGGCATGGTAATAACTTCGCTTACTTGGTCCGTATCTGGCATCCATATTCTCCTTATTGAGAACATCAGAATATTCTTCATACAATTCTGCTATTTTTGGCAGTTCTCTTAATTCCATTTTTCATCCCTGTATTCTTTGTCTGATATCCAGTTTTCAAGCAACCTTATAATAAGTTCGCCCATACTTTTCTCTCCAGAATTGCTATGTAAAAATTTTGTTTTACACTTTTTCCACAGCCCAACTGGTATGTTTTTTATAACATATGTCGTAATTCCTGACTTGTATAGCATCTAAACTCCTAATTTTTCGGCTAAATTGATATGATGAATATACTCAATACCATTATAATATCCTAATTATTTTATTGACTATTTTCATATTTTTAATGTGAAACTAGTACGAAACCAATGTGAAACTCATCTAATTTGAAATTCAATTTCCATTTCCTTTCCAGTAATAAATTCCATATCTAAAAAAATACAGCTAAAAAAAAATTATTTAACTAATTTTTCAATTTCCAGCCAAATTTCATTCACAGAGTGCTGAATCTTTTCGATAAATTTCATCTGATATTCTAATTTGTTTTTCATTTGCTTATTTATCTGTTGAAGTCCCATCTCTACTACATCCATCTTCTCAACAAGTTTTAATACATCATTTTTCAAATCTAGAACCTCAGTATCTAAGGGCTTGATTAAGCCTGTAAATTTAAAGTCTTTAGATATTTTTCTTACATCAGTAATACTCTTGTTATTCATTATTGTTATTTCCTTTCTGCATTGAATCATGCATTTTGTTTAGTTGTGAAAATTCTGATTTGTCTCTATTGTTTCTGATTGTTTGATGTGCTTTAATAAACCCATCTGCAATTTCTTCTTCAGTTTTTCCTGGCATTAATTGAGTTATTATATCTGACATATTGAGTAAATCAATAAGTCCTTTTCTGTCTTTCTTTTCACAGAGAATAGAAATTTGTTGCATAGTCTTAATCATCAGTGAATAAAGTCAATAAGATTCTCATAGCACCAATCTGGGTAGTCATCCATGAGTTCTTCTAGTTCTGTTTCAGTCATTTCTGTGCCTTTATATTTAGCACTTTCAATAAAAGCATCACAGTAATCTGGGTGGTCAGCACTATCTATGTCTGTCCACATTGTATCTGTTACTTCATTTACATCTATCATTTTAAACTCCTTTGCTAATTGCAAGCCAGTACAACTCAGGCGTCAGTCTCTTTATATTGCCTTCTTTACATTTAGCAACCATTCTCTGGATATTCCTATTAAAATCATTATCAATTATATTCAGCGTTGCTATTGGACATTGTACCCCAGCATCATTAAACATCTTTTTTACTTTTGTTTTAGTTATTACCATTCCAGTCCTCTTTCTAGTTTATCCATACAAGAATTACATTTGTCGTATGACCTTCTGAGCCATACCTCTTGGTCACATAGGACACAAGTCTTCATCTCAGAGTCTTGTTCTACTTGCTCTCTGAATTTCTGTTGTTCGATTGCATCCTCTTCGCACTGAGGTTCGTCCCAGTGACCATAATTGTCATCATAATATGATTTTACTCTACCCAAAATAATCCTCCGCTTGTTTTTTTAGTTTAAGTTGATTGTCAGTATGGCTTATTCTAATCCACTCTCCAGAAACTTTACAAAGAATGATGTCATGCGAATAAACTGAACCAGTTTCATCATATAGTCCAACCTCAGAGCCTTTCACATGAATAAGTCTTCTATCTCCCTTCATGTTATCAGCCATTATACCGCTTACTGGGACCCCGAGTTGTACGGATTTGATTTCCATTCCCTTTTTTATTTCATTTGTTTTCATTCTATTACCTCTTTTATCAGCCTTTTAGCCATTGACAATAACATACAAATTATGAAAATACCAATAGCCCACATTACTACAGCAATACCCAATATTAATAGGTTTGCTATCCATTCTACTACGTCAAACATTATCATTTTATTCTTCTCCCCAGATTTCTTCGCCATTCTCTATGGCGTCTTGGTTGTAGTTATCCTTCCTGTAAGGATACTTGTCTTGGTTATTATAACATTTATCACAATAAACTCCAGTGAAAAAACCATTATAGTCAGTTCTTGCCCAATAATGAAATGTTATAGGATGAATATGCCCATCTGATTCTTTTTTACAGCCACTACATATAGTTGGTGGCTGGTCTTCTTCATAATTAGTTAATGTCATCAGTTACCCCTATGCGTTTGTTAGACCAGCTTCATCAAATTCATCTCCCCAGTCAATCATTTCCCTAAGACCATCAGCTTCTACTAGCAAACTGGCAATCTTAGCTTCCATATTGAACACAGCAGTATATACATTACCTTTGCCGTACTTAATAACTGCTTTCTCAATAGTATCAGTTTTATATTCTTTGAAATTATATTCTTTTTTATTTGTTTTCATTTTTTATCCTATAAGTTTGTACAGGTCGCAGGCTGAGCTGGCAGTCTCATCCAGATGAGTTTCTCCTACCATGAACCAAAAGTTTTCTCACTTACCTTTGGACCCAGCCTTTGACCTATATTTTTATTTAATCATATACCTGTCATGTAACCATGCTAATGCTATAACAATAATTATAATTGTAGGTAACAGACTAATGTCAATTAGATTGTTCATGATGAGAATTATCTTTTGAAAAGACAGATTCTAATAAAGGCTGAGTACACTCAACTACTTTATCAGTTTTTCTGTGATAAATCTCGCCATCATCTCCAGTGAAGAAATCTCCACTAGCTAATGTAACAGTTTCCACATCTTTTATTTCACAGGAGTCTGGGATTCCCCATTTAAAAGAAATTTCCAATTCCATTTCTTTTGTATGTATATCTCCATATTCACCTTGATAGGATATAAAACCAGTTGGCAATATGCCTTCTAATTCAAGCTGGAATTGAGATGACTTTTTATTCAGTACACTTAGCCCATCTAACATTGTTTTTATTTTATTAAATTCCGCTTTTGTTGTATTTTTGAATCGTATTCCCATTCCATATGTCCAGAGATTATTTTTAACAAAATCTTCTCCAAACTCATGGTGCATCTCCCATACAATAGTATTGAGAGCATTTATCCTGTGTTTTGCCCGTTGTATTTGTTCCTTTTCATAATACAGAGCTTTATGTATGTGTCTTGCCATCTTTTACTCCTGTTTAATATCAGCTTAATTGCTGAAATTGAGAGAAGAGAGGGCTGACCTTTTTCACAAGCCTAATGCACATAGCTTGTTACTCTTCTCTTTCTGTGGATAGCCAGGAATTGAACCTGAAAGTCGGAAGGAGTGTATTGCAACTTGGCTCCAGCCCTATCCTAATTACTTACCGCTTATGATGAAACCCATTGCTTACTATGAAGTTACCAGCTTGGTCCAGTTTCCCAATTAATGTAGAGTGAGATGTACCGCTTCCTCCTGTCTTATAGACATAGAACACATCTTGCTGTTTCTCTTCATCCCACCTGCCTCTTACTTCTATTCCAGATTGCCAGCCTCTTACCCAACATTCTATGCCTGATGTCTTATGTCCAAGCCTACTGACTCCTCCTCTACTGCCTGATATGTCTGCTTTATATTGTGCCATTATACTTCTACCTCCATTTTAAATACATCTGTCTTTACGAACCTTTCTGGAACATCAATATGAACTGTGTTTCCATCTGTGTCAGTTATAAGTACATATCTTATGCAGTTAAACATATCTGATGCACCTTCTTTTAATAATGATAATTGCACAGGAAACCTCAATGCCTTGTCCATCTTGTTTATGTAGCTCTTTTGTATCTGGCGGTTAAGGTTCATCCTTATTGCTCTATTATTTGCTCTGTTAAGAGATTCCCATGTAAAATACTGAATAGTATCTCCAGAGAATTGTATTTGGTACTCTTGCATTTTTCTTTTCCCTTTTTTTATTAATAAAATTTCTGCCCCATGTCTTTAGGTTCGCCAACCCTTTCATCATGTCAGCCTTTTAGCTAACAGTCTTTACATGGGGCATTTTTATGAGCAGAGACAGGTGTAACAGTTTCTTCGTTATGTTACTTTATCGGACTATGGTGTACACCTGCCTGCGGACTCTCTGTCTCTACTCAATCAGTTCTTCTATATATTTCTTTTCTTCTACGCAGAGAACACATTTATTTTTAGGACAATCTGAACAATATGTCCCCCATCTTTTTAATAGATAATAACTGTAATTAGTTCTCATCAGCTTTATCATTCTTCTAAACTGGAAATTCAATTTTTCACCACTTCAGATTCAATTATAAGTTCCATGTCCCAGCTATCATCAATGGCTATACCTACAACCTTCATACCAGTTTCTTCTACTTTTTTAATCCACTTAAATATATCACAGCGAAAGAATAAACCACCTTTTGCCTTTCCTTCCCAGTCTTCAGCCCAATAAATTTGCTTTTTCATTCTGTGTTCACCTCCCCATAGGTATTTCTACATTGTCAAATGTCAGTCTAACTGATTGTGCATTAGAACTTATAACTTCCATATATACCCAGCATCCAGAACCATTTAGATTATTAGCATCTAAAAATGTCTTTGGAATTGTGAGTCTGCCTTTCTTATCTAACTTCATACTACAGATTTTCATTATTTACTCCGTTTGTTTGTCAGTATTTACCTTTTCGGTAATACCTGAGAAAAAGGAAAGCACGCCAAAAACTCAGGTCGCACGACTTTCACGCCATACTGTTATAGCTTGTATTCATCCATGTCCTTCCACATCTGCTGTATCATTTCATTGTCCCGTCCAGATAGATGCATTACCAAATAGAATGACAATCTATTAGGCTTGTATCCTGCAATCAATCCCCTGTCTTCAGCGTCAGTTCTCATCTTCTTTTCATCCCATGATTCATCTCCAGCTTCTTTACTATGGAATGTCCATCCAAACTCTGCAAACATAGCCCTTGTAAATGATTCAAAAAACTCTGAATCTTTTTCAGTATGTTCATCTAGGTGGTGGATGATGTCTGTTATACCCCAATCGGAAATGTTAGCTGTCCCGTTTAATGATGCTCGTTCAGGACTGCCATCAAATACCTGCAATTTATCTTTCATGCGTGTCTTTTGATTCTGGCTTTACCATGTAGGACAAGGGCATCGCCTACAATATAGTCCACGCCTTGCAGATGTGGGTAGTTATCAAGTAACAAGTCAGTTGCTGTTTCATTGGGTTGTAATCCATACAGCTTACCTTCCTCGTTTACAACAAGGTTGGTCTTGTCAGTTGGTAGATAGTGTACTTCAATGTACCCCCCAACAAGTTTCTGCATCTGTTCCAATGTCAGTTTTTTATGGTGATGGGTTATTTTAGAAGTCCCTGACTTCCAATCCATACCTTTGTCTCCTGTAGTCATGGCTACTCCTTCTTTTTTCTTTTAGGTGAGTTACGATAAGCCTCTGTCGCCTTTACTATATTGGACAGTCTCTTCCATTGTTTATGGCTTCTTTTCTTCTTGTTGTTCTTACTTACTGGCATTTTGAACTCCTTCTTTTTTCCAGTGATTATAACAAAGTCTTGGCGGTGTATTTTTTATGTGCAGTAACCTTAATTTGATAGGCTTACCACAGACATCGCATTTATATTTATCTGATACATCAGTATGTTTAAAACTTTTATTTCCCAAAACAGCACCTCTTATATTTTTTACCACTGTCGCATGGACAGGGTTCGTTTCTTCCAATCTTGGGCTTGGACGACTGAGGCAACCGCTTCAGAGCATCGCCACAAAATGATGCTCTTTTAGTCTCATGCAGATAAGCGTGGTATTTACCCCAGCCTCCAAGTTCCCGAACAAATGAACCAGAGTCTTCTGGCAATTTCATATTATATTTCAATCTTACTTCCAATCCTTAAATGTATATTCAGCCATTAATGTAATAAATATGGCAGACAATACTATAAAGAGGAATATATCAGTTGGTAGACTATCAATCCAATCCAGCATTATTCTAGTCCTCCATGTTCCTTCTTCATTATGATAGTTATATCTTCATTCACTTTAACTTCTAATACATCTATCTCGCCTGAAACTTCATCTGCATTTTTAGCTTGTACTAGTTGCTCTGCATTTAATAAAGCAAATCCAACTACCTTTTCACTTGGGTTATGGCTGAAATATTCTTCAGCTTCTTTTGTTGTGTTTATCATTGTGCTTCTCCTTTTGGTTATACCCCCTGTACACCTTTCAGTGGTACAAGGAGGTTTAGATAAAACTTGAAATTAAAATTATGCTTCTGGTTCCTACTAAAATGTTTATATGTAATAGCATGGACATATTCATGCAGAAGAGTCTTCCGTGCTTGGTCTTTATTCATGCTGGGATGTCCAAAGTTCATGCGTATCAGTTTCCTAGAATAATTACAATTACCTAGTTGTCTATTTACAGTACGCCATGATGCTTCTATTTCATATTCTTTAAATACTGACTCTACCACTTCATATGGTATCTTCCAGTGACATTCTTCCATATTGAAATCGCCACAAAATGTTTTATAAATATGACTCTGTGCATTATCTATAACCCTGTCCCAATAGTCTGGAAAATCATCCCTAGACTTCTCTTTTATTTCTACTTGGGTTGGGTCTATTCCAAGTTGTTTTAATAGTTCTGTATTCATGTGCTTATCCTTTTATTGTGTTAATTCTTTGAGGTGTCGAGGCTGTACTATTTTCAATGAATCAATTAACTTATCCACCGATTTTATACATGACTTACAGATTAATTTAGGTGTAAATAATCTAGGCACTCTTTTATCCTGTCTAATTTCCATATCAAATTTATTAGTTTGTGCCTTACAAATAAAACAAGGTTGTTTCCTCTTTATAATTATAACCTTATAGTCATCCTTTTCTAGTCTGTTAATAATTACTTTATAATCTTTATTATTCATTATATCTATAATTTCCGCTTTAGATGTGGACATCTTTTTTAGGCTAAATTCTTTCATTGTGCTTTCCTTCTATTTTGGAGTCAATAATTGAGTCTCTGTAATTTGAGACAAAAAAAACCCGTCTAATTAAAGACGGGCTTTTAAGCAATAAGCCGAAAATGTTACAATTCGGTATAATCGGCAATTAGATGAGTTTCCGTGTAGTAATGGGTGCGAGATACGGATATAAAACCTTTGTCAGTTTTATCAATAGTCCATAAACCTTTCATGGATTGTTTAACGTATCTTGCTTTTTTCTTGCCGTTATCATCTAGGACGGGTTTCCCGTTGGCATCTTTTAGAGTCCCATCACGCTTAATTGCTACAAAAGAAATATTAGTTCCTTTGTCTTTGTTTACACTATCTACCGCTTGTTTGGTGGCATCTTTCAATGCATCGGCATTAGTATTAATTTCCCTAGTTGAAACAACTTTGTCGTTTACTTCAACTTGTGAAACGTCAACACCTAAAGCCTTCATTAACTCGTCTTGAGTCTTGGTGGCTAGTGGTGTTATTACTTCGTTAGTTTTGCCCATGTTTGTCTCCTTATGAGGTTGTTTTGGGTTGTTTGTCATGGGTGAATATAAAGAATATGGTCATATTATACAATATAATAAGGTGCAAGTCTTTTCTAGGTAAATTATTCGTGGGTGCGAATTGTAGATGGGAAATAATTATTTAACGTATAAAGTTTTCAACTAAAAGTCCACCCCCTAGCGAACCCTACATGGGGGGGGAGGGGACGACAAAAAGAGTCACACCCATTCTAACCCTATTTTTACAAACTGTAGTATATTCCGCACATTTTGGTGACAAATGTCAACTATTTGCGATTGTATTCGCCAAAAAACATACTATTTGAAGATTGCTGTAATTTTTTTTATAATTTTTTAGTTTAATAAAGAAAGAGTTGCTCAGAAAGAAACAAAGGGGGTCCCTGTCTATACTGAACTATATAGAACTATAGAACTATAGTACTATATAGAACAAAATACTAAAAAAAGTATCTGAAGTCAAGTACTATTTTTTATTAGTAAAGTATCCATACGAGTAGTATATTAATCCATGGAAAATTTCAAGACAATCAAAGGTAAGAACCATTACCTGTATTCAACAATCGAAGAATTTAAGACCCAGCATCCTAACCTCGAGCCTGGATGCATACAAAAAAAATGGCGATTTGGTAATACTGGTGATTGGGTTCTTACCGATGATGATTATGTTGTACAGGTTTTAAAGGCTGGATATATAAAAAGACCAAATGGTCAAAAGGTAAAATATATTCGCACAGTATGTGGTTCTTTTCTTGTAAAAGGAAAAAAAGAAATGTGTGGACTTGTTGCTGAAAATATATATACATTCAGCGGTACTAATGAGTACAAAAGATTTCTAAGTAAGAATGATACGACATCGAAAGAAATTCTATTTGCCCAGTATGTCGCAAAAGGAGTATCTCCTGTAGATGCTTATTTAAAAATTTATGGTACTAAAAATGAGAAGTATGCTCAACAACAATCTGGGAGACTTCTCAAAACTGAGAGAATGCAGAAGATGATAAGAGAAGAAATACAACTAGTCTTAAACGAAGAAAGTGTAAGTTTAAATTATATCGTTAGAAGATTTAAACAAGTCGCTGATGGTGGAAAAAGAGATGGTGATGTACTTAGAAGCTTAGAATCACTTGCTAAAATCTCAGGGCTATATGAACAAGAACAAAGCAACCATCAAGAACTCACTGTTTGGGGTGGTTTTTCTGCTGAGCAACTTGCAGGTGTAAAGAATGAACAAGTCCTACTTCATGCTGATAACAAAGAAAATGTCTAAAATTAAGCAAACCGATACTATGCAGTATGGTAGGCATGGTGAGATTAGAATGGTATCAGTCCATGAAACTGAAGGTAAGTACCCACCTTCCGAACAATCTCCTGAAGATAGCCCAGACAACTGTCCTGTTTGTAAAACTGATTTATATTATAGCGAAGAAGTAACAAAAAGAATAGCAATATTAGATTGCGAAGAAATAGTAACTGGCTGGGTATGTCCATCTTGTTACTCTGAATTTGATAACAAAGATAACATACTTGTACTGATGTCAAAGTCACCAGTACAGGGTGAAAGTTAAGGAGACAATACCAATGCCATTTACTTACAAGGGAAAGCCTGTTAATAAAAAGAAAGCCACACCAAAGAAAAAGAAGAAATCTATAATAAAAAGAATAGCCTCTAAGTTTAAAAAGCAACCTAAGAAAGAAACAAAGCCAGTTAAAGCGACTGTGACAAAGAAAACTATTATAAAAGCTAAAACAAAAAAGACAGCAGTAAAGGTTCCAAAGGGACCTTCTAAAGAACAAATGGCAAAGAATGTTGCTTCGAGAAAAGCAAAGAATAAAAGCTGGAAGAGAGCTACTTCATCTGCTAAGAAATCTGGTGGACCATCAGTTTCAGCACTAGTTACGGCTAGAAAGAAATATAAAAAAGGTTCTAAAGAATATAATGTTATTCAGAATAGAATCAATAAAGCCTATGGCTCAAAGAAAGTTCATGGTGCTAAATCTAAAGCTACACCAAAGAAAGTATTGAAAAAGCCACAAAGCTTAACAGCTAAAAAGCGACCAATCGCAGGTAAGGCATATCAAAGCACAGGAAGTTCTGGGACTAACACTATAAAAAAAGTTACAAAGAAAAAGAATGTAGTCCCTAAGAAAGCCAATATGGATATTAGAAAAGATGTTCCAGCTAAGAAGACAGGTAAGAAAGTTCTTAAGAAAAAGATTAAAGGTAAATCTTCATATTCTAAAAATAAGACATCTCCTAAAGGTGGCAAAAAGGTAAAGAAGGTCAAAGGCAAATCTAGATATTCTAAACCTTCAAAGACAATTTTTCAGAGGTTAACAGGTATGACACAAAAACAACACAGAAAATCTAAAAGGAAGAAATAATTATGGCAAACGAATTAAAATGCAATCTAAGTTTATCCTTCAATAAGGGTGGTGCTAAAGCATCTCGTTCTGAAAGCTTTAGCGTAGATGTAACTGGTAATGCATATCATTCTGGTGTGCAAAATATCGCAGATGATACTGCTGAAGATTTAATGGATAATGCAGATATTGGTTCAATAGGGTATTTTTATCTTAAGCTTTTAGCTGTTGGGGTAGCAGGAACATATATAAGTTATGGATATGCTAATAGTGTATTAGCTGGGAAGATTGAGGTTGGAGAATCAGTCTTAGTTAAAGCTATTCATGGTGCTGCTAATCTATGGGTTAAGGCATCAGCAGCAGATACTACTGAAATAGAATATTGTATTATTGAAGTATGATAAAATCTTCAGACGAATTATATACTCGTCAAACTAAGGGGGATAAAAATGCCAAGATTCGGTAAAAGAAGTCGAAAGAGGCTAGATGGGGTTGACCCTAAACTTGTAAGTGTTCTGGAAAAAGTAGTGAAATACTTTGACATAACGATTATTGAAGGAAAGCGTTCTCAGGAACGACAGAATGAATTAGTTGAACAGGGTAAGAGTAAAACCAAATTCGGCAAACACGTTGATGGTAAGGCTGTAGATATTGCACCTTACCCTATTGACTGGAGTGCAAGAGATGACTTCCATTATCTTGGTGGCTTTGTTTTAGGCATAGCTGCTTCTATGGGTATTAATATCCGCTGGGGTGGTGACTGGAGTAGTTCAAGTCTTAAAGAAGAAGCACGAACAACTAAAGATAATAATTTTGATGACCTAGTACACTTTGAAATAAAAGATTAATGGCAAAAAGGGATAAGGATAAGTGGACTAAGAGAAAAAAGTCTTTAGATGAAAAGAGTAATCAGAAGAAATTTAGAAATATTAAAAAAACTAGGCAAAGACAAAAATTTGGATGAAGAGTGATTTAAAATTATGGGTTGGCTACATAACCTTTTTATTAATTGTATTCTTTTGTTTACAATTTTTTTTTGGTACAGGATAAGTGCAAGATACTCTTTTTAAAATAATAGAGCTAGAAAAGGATTTCCCACAACCAAATAAGATAAGTATTCATACTCCTATAGGTTCAATCGAGACTGGGGATGAAAGCCCTGTTCTAGATGTGCTTATAGTAGGCTTAGTCTTTGTAGCTTTCTGTATTTGGATTTATGCAAGATTTTTTGTAATCTTAAAAAAGTGAATGGGTAGTGTGACTATCCACTTGAAAGTGAAAGAAAGCATTGGAAACTACTTATTAGAAAAGAAAGAAATCGGAATGAGAAAAATACTATCCATCGTGTTTTATCACTTAGGTGACTTTGCAGACAGATTG
>TARA_R110002051_G_scaffold43231_2_pt1 | contig 31334 bp, 32 predicted proteins | sample TARA_R110002051 | Tara Oceans TARA_R110002051 (sample SAMEA4397023) | marine metagenome | biome: Polar Biome; feature: [MES] marine water layer (ENVO:01000295) within the mesopelagic zone...; material: water (ENVO:00002006), including particulate matter (ENVO:01000060) such as...... | reverse complement strand
GGGGGGGATTTCCTGGTCAGGCGGCCGGTACAGGATCCGGCTTCTTGTCGAGGCGGGTGAGGGCCGCATTGAGGGCATCCCGGCGTTCGCCGAAACGCTTGTCTTCGCTGCCCGGCACGGAATCTGCCGCAAAGCGGTGGAGGACGGCTTCGACCTCCTCGCTCATGCCGGTGAAGTAGACATCCTTGCCGGCATCATGCGCGTCTTCGATGATCGTCTCGACCGCGCGGACGGCGGAGACGTCGATGAAGGGCACGCGGGCAAAGTCCAGCACGATGATCTCGACCTTGCCGCCAGCCCGGCTGCGGACATGGTGGCCAAGGTCGGCCGATGCGCCGAAGCTGAGCGGGCCGCCAAAGTCGAACAGCATCACCCGGCCGCCGCAGCGAGAGAGAAGGGTCACTTCCTCTTCGCTGGATTGCGGCGGGGCCTCATGCTGCACCGAGGCGATCTGGTCGTCGGCCAGCTTCTTGATGAAGGCAAGCGCGGCCAGAACCACACCGACGGCCACAGCGGTGATCAGGTCAACGAAGACCGTCAGGCCGAGGACCAGCACCATCAGGGCAAGATCCCAGCGCGGGCCTTTGTGGGCACGCTTGATGTAGGACATGTCGATCGTGTCGAAGCCGACCTTCACAAGGATACCGGCCAGAACCGCATGCGGGATCTGCGAGGCCAGCGGGCCGAGGCTCAGCACGATGGCCAGCAGCACGAAGGCGTGCGTCATGCCTGAAATCCGCGTGCGTCCCCCCGAACGGACGTTGATCACTGTCCGCATCGTGGCGCCGGCGCCCGGGATGGCGCCGAACATGCCGGCGATCGTGTTGCCGATGCCCTGGCCGATCAGCTCCTTGTCGGAGTCGTGGCGTGTGCGGGTCATGTTATCGGCAACCAGCGAGGTCAGCAGGCTGTCGATGGAACCGAGGACCGCCAGGATGAAGGCGGCTTCGAGCACGATCAGCGCCGTGCCGGTGTTGAAGCTCGGCAGGACGAATTCCGGCAGGCCGGTCGGGATGTCGCCCAGCACGGGCGCGCCCGGAATGAAGAGGCTGACCAGCGTGCCGATCACCAGCGCCGCGAGCGGGCCGGGGACAAAGGCGGCGAATTTCTTTGGCCATGTGAAGACGATGAACAGCGTCATCGCGGCAATGCCGACGGCGATCAGGTTCGGGTCCATCACGGCGCCCGGTACGGCGGTGAAAGCCGGGATCGTGCCGCCGCCATCAGGCTCATGCCCGAACAGACGGGAGAGCTGCAGCGCGATGATGATGACGCCGATGCCGCTCATGAAGCCGGAAATCACCGGGTAGGGCACCAGTTTCACATACTGGCCGAACTTCAGGACGCCGAAGCCGATCTGCAGGACGCCCGCCAGCACGACGGCCGCGAAGACCAGCGTCGGGCTGCCGCCAAGCGCCGCATAGAGGCCGGCGAAGACAACGACCATCGGGCCGGTCGGGCCGGAGACCTGCGAGCCGGTTCCGCCGAACAGGGCGGCGAAGAAGCCAACGAAAATCGCGCCCCAGAGACCGGCAATCGGGCCGGCGCCTGAGGCTTCACCGAAGGCGAGCGCCAGCGGAAGGGCGACGATACCGGCGGTCAGGCCGCCGAACAGGTCGCCTTTCATGTTGGAAAAATCGAAGAAGGGGCTGCGCCCGCCGGGCGCAGCTGTCTGGGAGGAAGACATGTGGTTAGATCCGTTCTGTCAGATCCCTTTTAGGCTGCGCAGGTATGTTCGCCCGCGAGTTCGCGGATCTGGGCAGCGTAACGGGAGTCAATTGTGATGAATTTGCCTTCGGTCTCGTCCCAGGCTTCGACTTCGCCGGCGCGGATGTCATAGACCCAGCCATGCAGTTCGGTCGTGCCTTTTGCGAGGGCGGCGGCAACGCTCGGATGTGTGCGCAGGTGCTGAAGCTGGAGCAGGACGTTCTGCTCGATCAGCATTTTCATGCGCTCTTCCGGGGAGATGTTGTCTGCAGCGATGCTGTCGACAATATCCACAGCGGCCTTGGAATAGCCGAGCCATTTGGCGACATGCGGCAGGCCGTCGAGGCCTTCCGGGTGCATCGCGCCTTTCATGGCCCCGCATTCGGTGTGGCCGCAGACCACGATATGCGGAACTTTCAGAACCGCCACAGCATATTCGATCGATGCGGTCATGCCGCCGGTGGATTCCGTATGCGGTGGAACGATGTTGCCGGCATTGCGGCAGATGAAGAGTTCACCCGGTTCGGTCTGGGTGATCATGGCAGTTTCGACCCGGGAGTCGGAACAGGCGATGAAGAGGGCTTCGGGCGACTGGCCCTTGCTGAGCTCTTCGAAAAGGCCTTGTTTTTCGGGATAGACACTTTTTTTGAAGCGAACGACGCCTGCAGCAAAGCGGGGCATGCGAAATTCCTTTCGATGCTGGGAGGAAACACTGTTTAGGAGAAGGGAGGGTGGCGCGGTGGGTCGCCTATGCCGTGGACGGTGGATCCACAAAAGACCGGGTCACTTCGCTGTAGTGACGACATGCACTAAGATTTAATGCTATCAGTTCGTACACAGAAAACGAGCTCCTTGGGTCTCAGGACTGTAATCTGGCGTGGCGCGATAGATAGTTCCAATATAAAAACTCTCTTGTTTCAATAGCTAAAAACTATCAAAATAGGCCCAAACCAGACAGGGATTCATGGATGCGCCCAACGCTTAGACAGCTGCAATACCTGGTCGCCGTAGCCGATACCGGCAAATTTCACGAAGCGGCCCGCCTGCTGAACGTGTCGCAGCCGAGCCTCTCCGCCCAGATCGCGGAAGCCGAGCAGCAATTGGGGGCCATCCTGGTGGAACGTGGCCGTCACGGGGCCTTCATGACCCCGCTGGGGGAAGAAGTCGTCCGGCGCGCGCGCACCATCCTGACGCAGGTCGAGGCTCTGAAGGCGTTCACACTGCGCCCGTCCGGGGAGGTTGCCGGGCGGTACCGGCTGGGCACCATCTCGACGATCGGGCCTTATCTTCTGCCCGGGGCGGTCCGGGAACTTCACCGACTGTTTCCGGACCTCCGCATGAGCGTGCGCGAATCTCCTACGGCGGACCTGGACGAACGCCTCAATGACGGCCGGCTCGACATGATCATTTCAACGCCGGAAGATCATGCCAGCAGCGCCTTCATGGCATTGTTCGAAGAGACGCTGTTTGTCTGCGCCGCGCAGGAAGACGATTTGTCGGCGAAAACGGGGCCGGTGGACCTGGACGCGCTGCGGGGGCGGGAACTGCTGAGCCTTGGCCCCGGCCACAGGCTGAGCCTGATCATCCAGCAGCTGGCGGATGCGGCTGGCGCGCATGTCAGTACCGAATATGAAGGCACGTCGCTGGATGCCGTCCGCCAGACTGCCAGCATGGGGGAGGGGGTCGCCATTCTGCCGAACCTCTATGCCGTGGTGGAGGCCCAGCGGGACCCCAGCCAGGTCGTCCGGCCGATCCGGCACAAGCTGGCCCGGCGCAAGATCGGTCTCATCTGGCGCGAAGGGTCGCCCTTGGCTGAACCCATGACCGAAATGGGCAATGTGATGCGCGCCGTCGCGGCCGACCTGCTGAACGGTGACAGCAAGGCACCGAAGCGCCCCGTCAGTCGACGCTGATCTCGACGCGCTCTTCGGCGAGATAGTCGGTGGAGCGCATTTCGTGCAGGCGGCTGACGGTCCGCTCGAACTCGAAGGCGCCGTCTCCTTCCGGGTACAGCGTTTCCGGTTCTGCCGCCGCACTCGCCACCAGTTTGACCTTCGCTTCGTAAAGCGCATCGATCAGGGCTACGAAGCGCGCGGCTTCATTGCGCTTGTCGGAGTCGAGTTTCGGAATGCCGCGCAGGATCACCGTGTGGAAATTCGCTGCGATGGTCAGGTAATCGCGCGAATAGAGCGGGCGGGCGCAAAGCTCCTCGAAACTGAACCAGGCCACACCGGCGGCCTCGCGGCTGACCTCCAGCTTGCGGCCTTTCACCGTCAGCGTCACATGCTGGGCATGGGCGCCGGAGGTGAGGCGGGTCCAGACCTCTTCAAGCGAGGCATCCGCCTCCGGCCCGAGCGGGGCATACCAGACCGGCGCCGCAATCAGCCGGTCCAGCCGGTAGTCGCGGTCCGATGCGAGGTGGAAGATGTCGCAACGCTCTTTCAGCTGCTGGATGAACGGCAGGAAAAGCGGGCGGTTGATACCGTCCTTGTAGAGATCATCCGGCACGCGGTTGGAGGTCGCCACCATGGTCACGCCGCGTGAGAACAACTGGTCGAACAGGCGGGCGAGGATCATGGCGTCGGCGATCTGCGTCACCTGGAATTCGTCAAAGCAGAGCAGTTGCGCCTCGGCGGCGACCTGTTTGGCCACCGGCGGAATCGGATCGTCGCCCGCGCCCTTTACGCGCCATTGGGAGCGTTTGCGCTCGCCCTCCGGCATCTTGCGCCAGGTGTCGAGCCGGTCCTGGATCTCGGCCATGAATTCGTGGAAATGCACCCGGCGTTTCGCCTTTGGTGCGGCATCCTCGAAGAACAGGTCCATCAGCATGGACTTGCCGCGCCCGACCCCACCCCAGAGATAGAGCCCGCGCACAGGGTCGGGCTTCGAGAACCAGCCGCCTTTTGGCGGATCGGCCAGGCGCTTGGCCAGGTCGTCGAGGCGTTCAGCGGCTTCGGCCTGCACCGGATCATTGGTGAGCAGGCCTGCCTCCACACGTTCCCTGTACTGGCGGACCACATTTGCCATGGACGGATCAGCCAAACTGCCGGGCGATCTGGTCCAGCAGCTGGCCGAACGACTCAGGTCTCAGAATCAGGGTCAGCGCGATACCGGTGACCGCGCCGCCAAGGTGGGCGCCATGGGCGATCATCGCGTTTTCGCGCTGCGAAAAGATGAAGCTGATGACGATGAAGAGCAGGGCATAAAGGCCCGCCCAGATCGGCAGGGCGAACATCAGGTAGATCGTGGCGAACGGGAACAGGATGCCGACGGCCGACATCAGGCCGGATATGGCCCCCGAGGCGCCGATGGCGCGGTAATCCGGCTCGCGGCCCTTGTCGACCACTTCCCAGAACGAGCCGCCAAGAAGGGAGCCGAAATACAGGATCGCAAACCCGGTGCTGCCGAACACGCTCTCTAGCGGGGGGCCGAAATAGAAGAGCGTCAGCATGTTCACGAAGAGGTGCATGCCGTTCACGTGCAGGAAGCCGGATGTCAGAACGCGGTGCCACTGGCCCTGTTCGCGGATCGGCCGGATCCACAATGAGTTCTGATTGATGAAATCGGTGGCGCCGAAGCCGATCATGCTGGCGACAATGTTGGCCAGCAGCAGGCTGGACGTGACTGGCGCCGAAGTGAAAAAATCCATGCCGAGGCAGCTTCCTGTCAGTGAGAGGCGAAAGAAAACCGCCCGGAAATGGTTCCGAGCGGCTTAGCAAGCTCTGGCCCCGAAGGGCAAGCATTAGGGATCAGGCGGCCCGTACCGTCATGCCCGTCGTATCGGCGGCCGAAGGCATCAGGTCCATCAGGAAATCTTCGAAGGAGTCCGGACGCTGGATGAAGCGGTTGAACGGCAGGCCGGCCTTGAAAACGGCTTCCGGGTGGATGTTTGCGCCGCAACGCACGGCCGCTTCGACAGCCTGGTCGCGCGTATCCATCGAGGAAACGACGGCGATCCGGTATTTGCCCATGTTCGCGATGCGGGCGATGGTCATGTCCGGATCCATGGAATCCGGCAGGCCGAGGTCCAGTACGACAAGGTCGAAACGTTCAAGACGCAGGCGCGTTTCCGCCGCCATCAGCGTCGGTGCCATGACGAGATCGACCTGAACGCGTGAGCGGGCCGCCTTGTCCGCAGCGATGGCCAGCATGTCGCGCACCGGCGCGTGATCTTCAACCCAGAGAACTTTCATAAAATCTACCCCGATGCCTTTCCTGTGTGGCTGGTCCTTAACCTGCCCCTGATGTGCGTTCACTTTGCCACGCGCAGCTTACGGCTTAGTAAAGCGAACCTTTCAGAAGTGTTGAAAACTCAATGAATTGCGATTCAGCCGGCGGCCGGGAAATGGGCTCAGATTGACCCCAGATTCCCCCTGTCCAGGGCGTGGATTACGCGGCTGAATGGGGCGCTTCCGCCGGTTTCAGGCTTCGCTTATGGTGGGGACCAGGAGAAACGCCCGAACATGAGTGACGACACGCTCCCGCAAAAACCGCTGGCGCCGCGGAAATCGGCGTTCCTGGATGTGGAGACGCCGGATGACCTGCACATTGTGGATGTGCTGATCGAGGAGCGGTGCCCGAAACTGCGGGCGAACCCCGCCTGGCCGCTGGTGCGCCCGGTCCTTTATACGATGCTGGGCTACAACAAGGCCCGGCGCATGGCCGACGAGATCGTCGAACTGAACGGCCGGGAATCCTTTGACCGTCTGTCGCGCGAGCTTGCCTTCGATCTTTCTGTTGAAGGGATCGAACGCATGCCGCGGGAGGGCCGGCTGATTGTTGCCGCCAACCACCCGACCGGCCTCGCGGACGGAGTGGCCGTGTGGGACCTGCTGAAGCGGGTGCGCGAAGACATCATCTTTTTTGCGAACGCCGACGCCGTCCGGGTCAATCCGAAATTCCAGGATGTGATCATCCCGGTCGAATGGGTGATGGAGAAGCGCTCGCCCGCCAAGGCGCGGGAAACGCTGAAACGGGCAGGGGAGGCGTTCGCCGAGGAAAAATGCGTCGTCATCTTCCCGTCCGGGCGCCTCGCGCGGAAGGAAGGCAACCGGCTGATCGAGAAAGACTGGTTCTCCACCGTGATCGGTCTGGCGAAAAAACAGAAGGCGCCGATCCTGCCGCTCAATCTCGATGCGTGGAATTCGCGGCTCTATTACCTGCTCTGCAATCTCAGCGGCGAGCTGCGCGACATCACCCTGTTCCACGAGCTGCTGAACAAGCAGGGCTCGCAGATACGGATGACGTTCGGCCAGGTCATCGACCCGGAGACTCTCCAGGGGGAGGCGGTTGCGCTGACCGAGAAGCTCAAGGCGCACGTCGCCTATGAATTGCTGGAGAATCCGGAAGCCGTGTTCCGGCCCTGACGGAGCCCCTCTACAGGCGTCGTCACCTCCATGTTGACAGCATGTTGTCAATATGGAAGCATGTTGTCTATGAGTACGGCGCGTTATCCCTCGCACACAGAAGCCGGCGCAGCGCTGACGGCGGTGATGCTGGATATTTTTCGCGCCAATGGCGCGCTTCTCGCCGCGGGCGACCGTCTGGTCGCGCCGCTGGGGCTGACCAGTGCGCGCTGGCAGGTCCTCGGATCGATTGCGCTCTCTGATCACGCCCTCCCGGTCGCACATCTTGCCCGGGTCATGGGCCTCAGCCGGCAGTCGGTCCAAAGAGTGGTCAACGATCTGGGGCAGGAGGGATTCGTTCGATTCGAACCAAACCCGCATCATAAGCGAGCCCATCTTGTTGTCCTGACCGACAAGGGCGCTGACGCTTATGCCGCAGCATCGCAGCAGGAGGCGCCCTGGGCGAACGCCCTGGCCGAGGGCATGTCACCTGAGGTGCTGGAAACGGTTCGCGGTGTTCTGAACACTCTGACCGCACGCCTTGATGCAGACTGACATGGGGAGTCTCTGGCCTTGATGAATCGCATTCACCCGATTGCCGGATTTGTCGGCTTCCTGACGATCCTCTGTTTCTGGGTATCAACGCTTCTCGTGGAGCTGTCCGGGAATGCCGCGGCAATTCTTGCCGTGAAGACCGGCATTCTATGGGGCATGATTGTTCTGGTGCCATCCCTGGCCATTACCGGTGCAAGCGGGTTTCGGCTTGCCGGTCCGGTGCGGGCCGGTCTGGTGCGGGCAAAACAGCGTCGTATGCCGGTCATCGCGGCGAATGGTTTGCTGATCCTGGTGCCGTGTGCCTTCGTCCTGCAGCGGCTGGCCGCTGAGAGTCAATTTACGCCGATGTTCTATACACTGCAGGCGCTCGAACTGCTTGCGGGTGCCGTGAACCTGACGCTCATTGGACTGAATATTCGCGACGGGCTGCGCATGACAAGACGGCGGCGCGCCATGAGGGTCGGCGGAGGGACAGACGGGCCCGGTGCCGCCGTCTAGTTGATGGCGACCCGGTCGATGCGGGGAGGTTGTTGCGGACAGGGGGAAGGCTGGCTCAGCGTCACAGGCTGGTCACCGGTATGCCGGGCAGACCAGGCCGCGGCGGCCGACAGGGTCCGGGCATCTGCGAACAGGCTGAGCAGGCCATCCAGGGCATCGGCGGATGCACGGGCCGACCGGGCACCTTCAAGTGCTTCAAGCTGGATTTCCGTCTCTTCGCCGAGGCTGAGAAAGCTGCAGCCGATAGCCGGGGGCGCGCCAGCCTGTCTGGTCCAGTCGCCGAGCCGAGTGGCGTTGAAAGCGAACCGCTCCACTTCGATCACATAGGTATCGTCCAGGGCCGGCATCCGGCCTTGCCGGGCGGTGTCCAGCAAAGGCGCAGAGTCGCCGGCGAGCGCGGCCGCTTTCGCGCCCCAGAGTTCGGCCAGTTCCGGGCTGGCGGCGGCGGACCCGGCGGCCAGCGTCAGGACAGAAGCGATACAGATCTGTTTCAACATGGGTCGGGGTGTCCCTTTTCGGGACAAAAGGGGCAAAAGCCGTGCCGGACCTCCCGCAAGGACCGGGCTTGCCAGATGGCTGGCTGCATCCCAGACTTCAGAAAAAGAGGAAGAAATGAATGAGCGGGGAGAACAAGGGCATCGTCCGGGACCAGCCACCGGAGATTCCGTCGGAAGGCGGGCCGCTGGCAGAGTTCAAAGGCGCCGTGCCGCCAGCGCCGGAATGGTTCCGCAAGGCGGTCGCCACACCGTATGAAACAGCCTCGGTGGAGGTAAAGGGCGCGAACGTCACCTATCAGCGCTGGGGCAAGCGCGGGGCGCCCGGCCTGCTTCTGGTGCATGGCAACGGCGCCCATGCCCATTGGTGGGATTTCATCGCGCCTTACTTTGCCGAAGAGTACAATGTCGCGGCAATCACCTTTGCCGGCATGGGCGACAGCGATAACCGCGACAGCTACAACATGGCGACCTTCGCGGAGGAGGAGGTTGCCGTGGCCGAGGCGGCCGGCCTGTTCGACGGGCCGACCAAGCCGATCATCGTGGCGCACTCCTTCGGCGGCTTCGTGACTCTGGTGACCGGCGCGAAATATGGCGACCGGTTCGACGGCATGGTGATCGTCGACAGTCCGGTGAACCCGCCGGAGCGTCCGCACCGCGGGCCGGATCGCAAGGGCCGCCCGAACCGGATCTATCCGGATCTTGCCTCTGCGCTCAGCCGGTTCCGTCTTGCCCCGCCGCAGCTTTGCGAGAACCTCTATGCGGTGGACTATATCGCCCGCTGGAGCCTGAAGAAGGCGGACGAGGGCGGCTGGACGTGGAAGTTCGATCCGATGATCTGGACACATTTCGACCCCGGCAAGGACCCCGGTGAAATGCTGCAGGCGGCGCGCTGCCGGGTGGCCATCATCCGCGGCGAGAACAGTTCACTGATGCCGGACGATGTGCGCGAATACATGCGCAAATTGCTGGGCTACCAGGTGCCGTTCATTTCCATTCCGCATGCGGATCACCACGTCATGCTGGACCAGCCGATCGCCTTCATCGCGGCGCTGCGCACCATGCTGGCGGAATGGAACCATTCCGATCCGCACCGGTCGGTTACTGAGGTGCCGTCGCCGTCTCAGGCATGAACCGTCCGGCGGTGCTCAGCCACTGAACGATCCGGAGGGCCGACTGCCAGAGCGGCGCGTCGGGCGACCCGACCGATTCCGCTTCGGCGGCCTGTTCGGACAGGACCATCGCGGACTCTTCCACGCCGACGCGGCGCATCGTGGTCATGGCCGTGGAGAAAGCCTTCTGGCCGCAGAATTCCGTGCGCGGCGCGCCGAGGACCCAGGCCACCGCATTGCCTTCCTCGCGCCGTCCGAGCAGGCAGCGCTGGTCGGGTTCCAGGCTGAGCCAGAGGATCGCCTGGAAATCGGTGAAGGCGCCGCCGAAGATATCGGAATGCCCCAGCCCGCCATCGGACACGGCCGACGTGTCGATCGTGTTCAGCACCGGCAGCAGAACCGGCTCTGCCGAATCCCCCGCGCGCCGGCCCGTGCCGTTGAAACGCCGGGAGGCCTGCAGCGCGCGGTCCTTCGAACTGGCGTAGAGGGTGAAATCGTCTGCGAGGCTGTCGATCTCCGAAACGCGTTCGATGAAATCGTCGGCATCGACATCGGGGGAGGCGAAGATGACTTCGTCGAACAGTTTTTCGCCGGGCCGGTCGCGCGCCATCTGTTCGAGCGCAAGGGTCAGGAATTCGTTCCCCATGGAGTGGGCGACAACGCTGATCCGGTCTGCGCCGGTCCGGTCAGCCAGGACCAGCAGGAAGTCTTCAAGGTCCTGCGCCGCCTCGGGCGTGATCTGCGAGCGGTCCGCCTTGTAGCCGAACAGGCTGCCAGCCGAGGGCCAGGAATAGAAGACCGCCGCGCCATCAATTTCGAGGTCTGTGGACAGCTGCGCCGTGCGCTCGATGCCTGCGTCGAATTTCGTGTTGTAGCCATGGATCAGCACGAAAATCTCTCGGCGCTGTGACTTGGCCAGTTCGATTTTTACCTCGCGGACAAATTCTTCCATGTCCGGATGGATCTTCATGTCGCCGACAATGACATGCCGGGCCGGGTCGGGCCGGACATCGAAGCGCAGCACGCTGGGCTTCGGGATCTCGCCCAAGGCCCGGTTGCGCGGCACCGAGACAATCACCGTCCCGGTTTCCAGCTCGCCCCGCTCAGCCGCGTAATAGGTGCGGGCGTCCAGCACTGGCTTGCCGTCGACCACCAGAACCTGGCCCGGGTCCGGCGCGCGGTCTGTGCCGTAGAAGACTTTGACGAGATCGAAGTCCGGTTCCTCACCGAACACGCGCGGCGCCACGCGGCGTCCGGCAGGCATCGCGGCGCCGGTGTCGCGGCTGCGCTCGATACTGTCGGCGAGCGCCAGTTCCATCTCTTCGAGGGTCGCAAAGCCGCCCGCCATGGCGATGGCCGGCATATCCAGCCCGTTCGTCTTGGCGAAGGCCAGCAGGGGCGCCATGCGGGGATGGTCGATGCCGAGATGATCTGCGACGAGGCCGACGGCCCGGCCGGTATGGTCTGTGGCAGTGGCCATGTCGCCCGCAGCGGCGGCGATCTCGGCCATCCGGGCTTCGAGATTGATGAGACGGGCCCAGTCCGGTTCGGGCGCGGCGGCTTCGGCATTGGCCAGCTGCTGGTATGCGGTGAGGGCGCCTGCCGTGTCGCCCTCACGGGCCATCAGGTCTGCAAGATCCTGCTGCAGCGCCATGTCGGTCGAGGATTCTGCCATCAGCTCGGCGGCAAGGGAGAGCATCGCGTCCCGGTCGCCTGCGGCTTCGGCATCGCCCAGTTCAACCAGCAGGTCGCGCGGCGGCGGAGGCGGGCCAGGCGCATCCCGGGGCGGCGTGGCGCAGGCGGCCAGCAGTCCCAGTAGCGTGGCCATGGCGGCGGCGCGAATACGGTTCAAGCGGTGTCCTCCTCGCGAATGCCCCCGATACTAGGTAGCACACGCGCCGCCTGCAACTGGCCGCAGGCTCAGCGGCGCTTCTTCCACTTCACGGAGTAAAGGTCGAACCGGCGGTCTTTCAGGTTCTGCACGGCGCCGGATTGGCGGGCGGTCAGCAGGTCCGACAGGGACAGGTCGGCCAGCGCGATGGTCTCGGTATTCGGCGCCGTATCGGCCGCAACGCCATCGCGGGCGAAGGGGAAGTCGGACGGGGTGAGGATGCAGCTTTCCGCATAGTGGATGTCCATGTTCTCCACATTCGGCAGGTTGCCGACCACGCCGGAGAGGGTGACATAGCACTGGTTCTCCACCGCCCGCGCCTGACAGCAATAGCGCACCCGCATGTATCCGCGCCGCTCGTCGGTGCAGAAGGGGACGAACAGCATCAGTGCGCCCTGGTCCACCAGGTGGCGGGCGAGTTCCGGGAATTCGGAGTCGTAGCAGATCATCACGCCGATCGGGCCGCAGTCGGTCTGGATGGCGAGCGCGCCTTCGCCGCCCTTGATGTTCCACCACATCCGCTCTGACGGCGTCGGGTGCAGCTTCTGCTGGGTGTGGACCGAGCCGTCGCGCAGGAAGACATAGCTGATGTTCAGGATGTCGCCATTCTCCATCATGCTGGGATGCGTCCCGCCAATGATGTTGACGTTGTAGGAGACAGCCAGCTTCTCCATGAACTCGATGTAGCGCGGCGTGTATTCGCTGATCTTCTCGATCGACTCGATCGGACCGAGCGGCCGGTGCTCCAGCGACAGCAGCTGAAGCGTGAACAGTTCCGGGAAGACGACAAAGTCGGATTTGTAGTCGGAGGCGATGTCGGTGAAATATTCGATCTGCTGCTCGAACTCGTCGATGGAGTTGATCTTGCGCATCTGGAACTGGACGGTGGCGATGCGCACCCGTTCCGGCAGGGACGTATCGCCGAGGCCAGGCTTCGCCTTGATCTTTTCCTGCTCCAGCGGGTTTTCCCACAGCATGTGGGTGGCGCAATCCTTCGATTTGGGATCGCCCAGCAGATAGTTTTTCATGACCCCGATGGGCTTGAAGCCCTGGCGCAGCTGGAAATTGATGACAGGATCCTTGAGTTTCTGATCGACGACGGCGTCAACATAATCCTGCGGGTTGGGGAATTCCTTTGCGTGCCGGGCATAGCCGGGCATGCGCCCGCCGAACACGATGCCCTTCAGCTCCAGCCACTGGCAGAGTTCCCTCCGTATCCGGTAGAAGCGCTCGCCGATGCGCAGGCGCCGGTAGTCCGGATGCACCATCACGTCCATGCCATACAGCATGTCGCCGTCGGGATCGTGGCGGGCGGCAAAGCCTACGCCGGTGATCTCGTTCCAGGTGTGCGGCTTCAGCGCGACGTCGCTGGAGATCATAAAGGTAGCGCAATAGCCGACGATGACCCCTTCATACTCGGCAACGAACTGGCCTTCCGGGAAGCGGTTCAACTGGCCGATCAGTTCGCTTCGGGCATATCCCATGCCGGGGCCGTAGACGCGTTCGGACATCTCCATGATGCCGGGAATGTCGCGGACCTTGGCATTGCGGACGATGAGCTTGGCGGGTTTGTCTGACATGGAGGTCTACCTGATCGGGTTTCCGTATGGTCTGCCACATACAGATTGAGAGACTATCAATGTGGCAGGCGGAGGCTGGCGCGCAAGCCGCCAAGCGCACTCTCGGACAGTCGCAGGTCTCCGCCGTGCGCGCGGGCCGTGTCGCGGGCCAGCGTCAGGCCGAGGCCGATGCCGGACGTATTCTGGGTGCGCGCTTCGTCCAGCCGGGAGAAGGGGCGGAAGGCGTCCTCATGCTGGTCTTTCGGAATGCCGGGGCCATCATCGTCGATGTGAACCTCGGCGGCATGCGGCCCGTCCACCAGTGTAACCTGGACCGTGTCGCCGAATTTCACGGCATTTGAGAGGAGGTTGGTCAGCGCCCGCTTGATGGCGAGGCGGCGGCCCTTGATCCGGATTGTGTCCGGTCCGGCCACGGAAATGGTCTCGGCGAAACCGGCGGCGGCCTCCCGCACCAGTCCGGCGAAATCGAATTCGGCCGGTTCGTCGCTTTCCTCGCCCTTCGCGAAGGCGAGATAGCCTTCCAGCATCATGCCCATATCGTCGAGGTCGGCCTTCATGGCGCGGATCTCGTCTGTCTCGTCCATCATGGCGAGGGCAAGTTTCAGCCGGGTCAGCGGTGTGCGCAAATCGTGGCTGACTCCTGCCAGCATGGCAGTGCGCTGCTCCGCAAAGGCGGTCAGCCGGTTTTTCATGTCGATGACTGCGCGGGCTGCTTCGCGCACCTCGTTTGCGCCGGAAGGCCGGAAGTCCGGCACGTCACGGCCCCGGCCAAAGGCGCGGGCGGCCTTGGAGAGGCGGAGGATGGAGCGCACCTGCTGGTTCAGGAAAGCGACCGCCAGGGCAATCATCAGAAGGCTGAATATGATGACCCAGACGATGAAGAAGTGCGAGGTGATCGTCACCGCGCGCTTGCGTTCGACCAGCACTTCCACCGTCTGGCTGGACGCAGGAAAGCGGATGTGGATGAGCGAGTCGTTCGGGCTGAGGCCGACGACGACGGGCACGCCGAGCCGGATGCGCAATTCTTCCCGCAGGACATTGCGATAGGAGAACGCTTCCAGAAAGCCTTCTGCTTCCGGCGCGGCATCCGGGGCGTCGCAGCTGAAGGTCAGGTCCAGCCGGCTGGCGATGATATCGCGCGAGATTGGCGAAACGGACCGCCGCTCGCAATAATCCTGCACGACGCTGACATCCCGTGCGATGGACTGGCCCAGCTTGCGGTTCACCTCGGCGATGTGGCTGTCGTAATAGTACCAGGTCGTCAACGTCAGGATCAGGACGACCGGCAGCACCACCATCAGCAGGCTGCGGGCATAAAGGCCGCGGGGGGTAATATCTCGCAGGCGAAACATGGCGCGTCAGTCCGGCATCAGGCGGTAGCCGACACCGCGCACGGTCTGGATATGGATCGGTTCTTTCGGGTTCGGCTCGATCTTGCGGCGCAGGCGGGTGACCTGCACATCGACCGACCGCTCCATCCCGGCGGAGGTGATCCGGGCCAGCTCCTCGCGGCTGACTGGCTCGCCCGCCCGGACGGCGAGGGCGGTCAGCAATTGCAGTTCGGCATCTGTCAGGCGGACGCGCTCGTCGCCGGATTTCAGCTCGCCGCGGGCCGCGTTGAAGACGAGGCCGGACATTTCCACTTCTTCTGGCGGCTCTTCCTTGTGGGAGCGCCGCAGGATGGCCGCGCAGCGCAGGGAGAGTTCCTCCGGTTCAAACGGTTTGGCGAGATAGTCGTCGGCGCCGCGTTTCAGCCCTTCGATCCGGTCGCCGGCTTCGCCCCGCGCGGTCAGCAGCAGCACCGGCGTTTCCCGTGACACGCCCTGACGTATGCCGGACAGCAGGGACAGGCCATCCTCGCCGGGCATCATCACGTCCAGGATCGCCATATCGAATTCCATCGTGCCCATCAGGCGACGGGCCCCTTCGGCATCCGGCGCAGCGGTGACCCGGTAGCCTTCGCGGCTGAGGAACCGTTTCAGCAGGTCGCGGATACGGTCGTCGTCATCGACGACAAGGATATGGGCGGCATCGGACATCAGCGCACCAGGGCGGCGAGCACGCGGCGGTTGCCATCCACGGCGTCCGGCCCGGCACTGCGATAGGCGAGGCGCAGGCGTTCGCGCAGCACGATGGTCAGCTGGGTTGTCAGCGTCACGCCGGAATCCGACAGGGTCAGCCTGCGCTGGCGCGCATCGGCGCTGCCGACCTCCTTTTCGATCAAATTCCGTTGATCCAGCTGGCCCAGGATGCGGGCAAATGTCGGCACGGTCATGCCGAGAGAGTCCCGCAGTTCAGACACGGTCTGGCCGGGCCAGTAGCGGATCGTCATGAGAATTTGCATCTCTGGCTTGCTCAGACCGGCCTTGCGCCGGGCCTTTTCGGCGGCTCTGGTGAGCTCGGATGCTCCGGCCAGCAAGAGACCGACACCCCGATCCAGCTCCTGATCCATCAGGAAGAGGCGGGGGTCAAACGGGCGGTTCAGGTTGACGTCAGGGGCCATCCGGTGAAATGAACGCGAAATTCCAAGAAGTGCAAGCGAGGAGCGCTGAGATACGATGGCCGGAACCGCATATGACGATCGCGATGGCTACATCTGGATGGACGGCGAGTTCGTGCCGTGGCGGGATACCAAGGTACACATCCTGACACACGCCCTCCATTACGGCGGCGCGGTATTCGAGGGCGAGCGTGCCTATAATGGCAAGATCTTCCGCTCGCTGGATCATTCCAATCGCCTGCACCGGTCTGCCGAGATCCTTGGCTACGAAATTCCGTTCAGCGTGGAACAGGTGGAAGAAGCCAAGCGCGAGACTCTGGCGAAGTCCGGCCTCGAGTCGGCCTATGTCCGGGCCGTCGCCTGGCGCGGGTCGGAAATGATGGGCGTGTCGGCCCAGAAGAACTCGATCCATCTGGCGGTCGCCGTCTGGCACTGGGGCGATTATTTCGAGGACAAGATGAAAGGCATCCGGATGACGCACGCCGAATGGCGCCGTCCGGCACCCGACACAGCGCCCTGCCATGCCAAGGCGTCCGGCCTTTACATGATCTGCACCATGTCCAAGCATGCCGCCGAACGGGACGGCTATGCTGATGCGCTGATGCTCGACTATCGCGGCCAGGTGGCCGAGGCGACCGGCGCGAACATCTTCTTTGTGCGCGACGGCGCGCTGCACACGCCGACGCCGGATTGTTTCCTCAACGGGCTGACCCGCCAGACCGCGATCAAGCTGGCCAAGGAGCGCCAGATCGAAGTGATCGAACGGGCCATCATGCCGGACGAACTGGCGACCTTCTCGGAATGCTTCATCACGGGCTCTGCCGCGGAAATCACCCCGGTCTCCGAAATCGGCGCGCACACCTACAAGCCGGGCCAGATCTCCGAAGGGCTGGTCAATGACTACACCGCGCTGGTCAACGGCAAGATGGAAGTCGCGCTCTAGGCGTAGGCTTGAAGTTCCCGGAGCGAGCGAAGCGACAGGCTCGACAGGGCGGGGTTCGCGTCCCGGTAATAATCGAGTGCGATCGCCGCGGTCGACAGAGCCCAGCCCTGACCGCGGCGCCATTCATCTGGACCTGCGCCAGCCACGTCGCAGAAGGCCTCTCGAGTGGATGCATCCAGAAAGGACCAGGCGGGGATAAGGTCCACGGCCGGATCCCCGATACCGAGCAGGCCGAAATCGATCACGCCGACAAGGGCGCCGTCCCGCACGATCAGGTTTCCGGCATGCAGGTCGCCATGCAGCCACTTGTCCGGTCCTGGATGGCGCGGTGTGTCGAGGCAAGTTGTCCAGATGTTTGCAAGCTTCCCGGCGTCCACCATACCGTCCAATCTGGAAAGGGCGCTGCGTGTCAGCCTATCGCGAACGGAAAGAGGAGCGCCGCGATACTGGTTGTGTGCCCCGGCGACCGGTGCCTTCAAGGTTGGTTGCTTTCGTAGCGCAGACACGAATCCACCCAGCGACTCCGCCGCCTTAGCCATATCCGTAGGCGGCGTTTCCAGCGCCGACCTTCCAGGCAGCCATTCATAGATCGCTGCATGAAAGGGGAAATCACCAAACGGTCCGGTCAGGGCGAGGGGCTTCGGCAATTCAAACGGCATGGCCGACAGCTGTGGCAGCCATTCGGCCTCTTTTACCAATTGCTCGTCCGCAGCGGCGAGGCGCGGTAGGCGCAGACAGGCCCGCTCACCAAGGCGGAAGAGCGTATTGTCCGTGCCCGGCGTGTCGAGCGGCGTAAGCGGCAAGGCTGAAAAGCCCGGAAACCGTGCGGCGACAAGCCGGGCAGCAAGGGATACATCAATCGTGTGGGCAGGATCGGCCATCCTTCAGGTCCTGCCAGAAATTTCGCGCGGTGCAAGTGAGGGCTGGAGCCGTACGCGCGTCTTATTTATCCGGCTGGGGTGTGAAGCGCAGATAGGGTTTCACCGTTTTGAAGCCCTTGGGGAACAGTTTTTCCGCTTCTTCGTCCGACAGGCTCGGCACGACGATGACGTCTTCGCCGTCGATCCAGTTCACTGGGGTGGCGACCTTGTGGCCGTCGGTCAGCTGCAGGCTGTCGATCAGGCGCAGCACTTCATCGAAGTTCCGTCCGGCGCTCGGCGGATAGATGATCGAGGCGCGGATCTTCTTGTCTGGGTCGATCACATACACAGCCCGCACGGTCACCTTCGGATCAGCATTCGGGTGGATCATGTTGTAGAGCGTGGCCACCTTGCGGCCGGGGTCGGCGATGATCGGGAACTGGACTTTGGCGTTCTGGGTCTCTTCGATGTCCTCGATCCAGCGCTTGTGATCTTCGACACTGTCGACCGAGATGACGAGCGCTTTCGCACCGCGGCGGGCGAATTCGTCTTTCAGGCGAGCTGTATAACCGAGCTCCGTGGTGCAGACGGGGGTGAAGTCGGCGGGGTGGGAAAAAAAGACCACCCAGTCATCGCCGGCCCAGTCATGGAACCGGATCCGGCCTTCTGTCGTATCCGCTTCAAAGTCGGGCGCTACGTCGCCGATCAGCAAGCTCATTTAAACCGTCTCCTGTGACTTGATTTCGAGGACGAAAATGGTGCCTAAGAGAGACTGAGCCAATGAGCGGTGCCTGAAGGTGTCGATCAGAATTTCTAATCTCCGGACCTGCCTATGAAGCGCCTGATCCTCATGCGTCATGCCAAGACCGAACCCTTCGGGGAAGGGATCGATGATTTTGGCCGCGCGCTGACCGATCAGGGGCATAGCGATGCCAAGCGGATCGCCGAGGAAATCGTGACGCTGGGCTGGAGCCCCGAGCGGATCCTGGTCTCGACAGCGCGGCGGGCGCGGGAAACCTGTTCGGAAGTCGCGCGGGTGTTCGAGGGCGAGAAGGTGCGTCCGATGGAGTCGCTCTATCTGTGCGGAGCGCGGGGCCTGGCGGATGCTGTGAAGCAGAATGACGGCGCCGGCACGCTGATGGTGATCGGCCATAATCCCGGCATGCACGATTTTGCGCTGGATCTCCTGCGCGATGGCGGCAGCCTCGACCATTATGCGTCCCAGCGCCTGGCCGAAAAATTCCCGACCAGCTGCGTCGCCATGTTCGAGCGGGAGGATGACGGCAGTTTCGTGCCGGTCCTGTTCCGCCTGTCGAACGTGCTTCGCGCCAAGGACTACCGCACGGCCACAGCCTGACATGGCACCAGCCAAATGCCCCGCCCGGGAAGAACCGGGCGGGGCGGCAGGGCGCGGGTGTCCCTGTTTGGAGAGTCCAGGACACCCGCGTGAGGGTGGCCGGCTTACCGGGAGAGCGAGGCTTTGTAAGCCGCCGTGAGTTCCGGCTCATTGATGGTCTTCACGGCGCTTTTCATCGTGCGGCTTTCACAGAAGCTGACGGCGAACCTGTTGCTAAATGCCCGATCGGCGTTTTCGGCGACGCAGCGTTCGTGAACGTCCTGCTTCAGGTTCGAAAGTACCTCCTGAGCGCCTTCGGCGGTCTGCAGGGTGCTGCGGTCGATTTTCACGCTCATCTGGAACTGATCGGTCGTGCTGGCGAGGGCTGGCATGGCAGCGACGGAGAGGGCGGTGGCGGCGAGAATGGTGCGGATCATGACGAGAGAGTCCTTCCTTTGAGTTTTTATCAGGTATTTTTCGAGGGGGTGGACGGCGCCGCCAGCCATGAGGGGGGCAAGGCTTTTGGTGCGGCGCCGTCCCGGCGGCTCAGTGCTGGTCCCGGCGAACGGAACGGCGGCGGCGGCGGACCACAAGGTTCGGGCGGCCCCGGTCGGCCACATCATTTGCCGGTCGCGACAGCAGCGTCTGGCTGCCGGTGAAGATGGCGTTCGCCACCGGTGCGGCGTGCGCGGCGATCTCGTGGTCATATTGACGGGCGAGGGGGGTCATTTTCGAAAGTCCTTCTTGGTGTCTTGTCTTGGCGGGACCATCCCGCCGCCGACATCCTCAAGATAGGCACATTATTATCGAAAAACAATACCAAATTATCGAAAAACAATAAATTCTAGGAATTTCAAGGTCTTTCATCTTCTCGAATATCGATATGGTACGCCAAAGCCGTCCTTCAAGGCCAATTAATTGGCGGTCATGAAAGGATTTTGCCGGGAATCGCCCGGGCCGCGGGCGTCTCCCGTCCTAGACAGACTGGCTTTCCGGCACCGATGGCGGCTGGCCGAGATCAAAGCTCAGCTGGACCGGGCCCCTGGCGGGGCGGCGAATCCCGTTTGGACGCCGGCTCCGGAAGGGCAGGTCGGCCTGCTTCGCCTCAGACCGCCGGGATGGGCGCGGCGCCGCCTTTGGCGCAGGCTGTTTTGGTTCAGGCCGCTTTGGGACAGTCCGCCCCGGATGGCGCACGCGGGCGATGCGCTCGCGGGCCTCGCGTGCGGCGGCGGCATGATCGACCATGCGCATCGGATAGGTCTGGCCGAAAATCACGCCTGCCCGGGCAAGCTCGGCTTTCGGCGCGTCCCACGGTGCGTGGAGGTAGGCGTCGGGCAGGGCCGCCAGTTCCGGCACCCAGCGCCGGATGAAGACGCCGTCCGGGTCAAGCTGTTGCGACAGGCGGACCGGGTTGCGGACGACAGGCATGCGCCGCCCCCGCAGGCCCGCCTGGGCGATGACCTGCGGATAGTGAATGCCTGGCTCGAAATCGGTGAACAGGGCGCCCAGCCGTTCGGCCGGAAGGCGCCAGTCCATCCAGAGCTGACAGGAGGCGAACCCGATCAGCATGGCCCGCATACGGAAATTCAGCCAGCCGGTCTCGCGCAGCGCCCGCATGCAGGCATCGATCAGCGGGAAGCCAGTCCGCCCATCGATCCATGCCGCGAGGCGCGGGTCGTCCGCTGCCGCTTCGGGGCGGAAATCCTCGCCGCTGCCGGTCTGGGGCAGGGGGCGGTCCTCGAAGGACTGGATTGAGCGGGCCCGCCATTCCAGGCGTTCCAGGAAATCCGTGAGCGACGCGGCGAACGTCGTGTCGCCATCCTGCACATAGGCCGCGCGGGCGCGGGCCGCCGCCTGCCAGGCTTCGCGGACGGAGACGGTTCCGAAGGCCAGGTGCGGGGACAGGCGCGAGCCGGTGGTCTCTGAGATTGCGGGCCGGTCCGCATCCTGCTGGTAGCGGCGGCCGCGTCCGGCGAGGAAGCTTCTGAGCAATTCCACCCCGGCTGTGCGTCCGCCCGCCTGGCGCCCGGCGCAGTCGTCCGGACCGAGACAGAAATCTTCCGCAATGGGCCAGGGGCCTGCGGCCTGAGTTGCGGCCCGGATCGATTCCGGCGCCTTGATACGGGGCGCGTTCAGCGCCTCGGCCCAGCGGCTGGCCCAGTCATCATGGTCTTTCAGGCCGCGGAGAATGCCGGGCTGGGACTGTTCGCGCAGCGAGATCCCGGCCTGGACGGCCCAGCGGCGGACGGCCCGGTCGCGTGCCCGCGTCCAGGGCAGGCCGGTTTCCTCATACATATGGATCGCTTCGATGCCGTGCCGGCGGTGCAGGTCCGCCAGAACGTCCAGCGCATCGCCCTTGCGGACGATCAGGCGCGCGCCGCGTTCCGTCAGCGCTTCGTCCAGCTCGGTAAGGGAGTCCATCAGGAAGTCGAACTGCCGGCGCGAATGCTCCGGCAGGGCCCAGGAATCCCGTTCAAAGATATAGAGCGGCAGCACCGGTGCGCCGCTGGCCACAGCCGCGGCGAGGGCTGCGTGGTCATGCACCCTCAGGTCGCGCCGGAACCAGACAAGATGGACGTTCTTCATGGAACAAAAATAGAACATCCGAGGAAGTCTTGCAAGTCCCTTGTTTTTCAGGCGGGTTTTCGGAGGGCCCGGCCGGGCGGGGGATTCCGGCCTGTGGATAAATCTGTGGATCGTTTACCGGCTTGGACAGGGCCTATTATCAGGTGAATCCTCTCTCCTGCGGGGAGAATCGTTACGGAAACGAAACAAATTCAACCTGTGATTTGTAGCGCGTGGGTTATCCACAGGCTTTCCTGCAGCCATGGGTGGTATGGGGTTCAGCGGCGATATCGGCCGTGCGCAAGCGCGCGCGCCATTGCGGTGTCCGCGGCCGGACATCCGCCTCGCACTGGAATCCGCTCACAGGCTGGACCGTCAGGCGCCGGGCCTTTCCGCCCGCCAGACATTCAGCCCGGGGCAGCGGGCCACCGTCACCGGCCTGCTGAAATTCCTCGGGTTGATGGCCCTGCTTGTGCCCGAACTGCCCGGCCTTTTAGTCATGCTGCTTGTTCCGCCGGTTTTCGTGGCGATCATCCTGTTCCGTCTTTTCCTGCTGGCCGTTGCCCTCCGGCTGAACCGGGAAGACCCGCAGGACGATGGCGCAGCGACGCCCCTGTTGCCGGTCTACACAGTACTTGTCGCGCTGAAGGATGAGACCGCTGTCGTGCCCCAGCTGGCGCAGGCCCTGTCCGCGCTGGACTATCCGCAGGACCGGATCGACCTGAAGCTGCTGGTCGAGGAAGCGGACGTCCGCACGCAAACGGCCGTCCGGGGCCAGTCCTGGCCAAACGGTGCGGAATTGCTGATCGTCCCGGCCGGCCAGCCGCAGACCAAGCCGCGCGCCCTCAATTACGGGCTGGACAGTGCAAGGGGCACTTATGTCGTCGTGTACGATGCCGAAGACCGGCCGCATCCGAGCCAGCTGAAATCGGCGGTCCGCGCCTTCAATGCGCACGGCACGGAGCTGGCCTGCGTTCAGGCGCCGCTGGTCGGTGTGCCGGCGAAGGGCGGCTGGCTCGCCCGGCAATGGGCGCAGGAATATGCGATCCAGTTCAGCCTGCTCGTGCCGGCACTGGCCCGGCTCGGCCTGCCGGTGGCGCTCGGCGGTACCAGCAATCACTTCCGCCGCACATCGCTGGTTGCCGCAGGCGGCTGGGATGCGTGGAACGTGACTGAAGATGCAGACCTCGGCCTGCGCCTTGCGCGGCTCGGCCACCGGGTCGGCGCAATCCGGTCTCCGACGCTGGAAGCCCCGCCGGAGCGGGGCAGGGACTGGCGTGCCCAGCGGTCGCGCTGGCTGAAAGGCTACATGCAGACCTGGTGTGTGCTGATGCGCGGGGACGGCGAAGTTCCGGGCCTGGCGTCCGCCGCCTTCCTGTCTGTCCAGATGACGCTCGGGGCCGCGATCCTGTCTGCAATGGTCCACGGCCCGTGGGCGGTCTGGTGTGCGGCGTGCCTTTGCCTGCCGGGACTCTCCCTCGGTGTGTTCGGGCTCAGCGCCTTGTGCCTCTCGCTTTTTACCGGCGTCGTATCGGCCAGCGTCGCCCCCGGCCGCTGGAACTGGCACCGCGTGTTCGTCATTCTGACCCTGCCGCTCTACTGGCCGCTCCAGACCCTCGCCATGGTGCGCGCCCTGTGGAGTCTCTCCCGCACGCCGCACTATTGGGCCAAGACGCCGCATATCTGACCTAGGGGTAGCGCTTGGCGCGGCCGCTATGGAGGAATAGAGTTTCCCCTGTCATATCTGATAGGGAGACCGCCATGGCCGACACTGCCGTCGACGAGCTCGAGACCTTCCGCGCCGAAACGCGTGCCTGGCTCGAGGAAAACTGCCCGCCCTCCATGCGCACGCCGATGAAGGACGACGAGATCGTCTGGGGCGGCAAGCGGGAGAAGTTCAAGAATCCGGAGTCGAAGATCTGGCTGGAACGGATGGCCGAAAAAGGCTGGACCGCGCCGCAATGGCCGAAGAAATACGGCGGCGGCGGTCTCTCCGCACAGGAAGCCCGCGTGCTGCAGCAGGAAATGAGCCGCATCAAGGCGCGCCAGCCGCTGTTCTCGTTCGGCCTCTGGATGTTTGGCCCGGCGCTTCTGGAGTTCGGCAACGAAGAACAGAAGATGCGCTTCATCCCCGACATCGTCCATGGCCGCACCCGCTGGTGCCAGGGCTATTCCGAGCCGGGCGCCGGCTCTGACCTCGCTGACCTGCAGACGCGCTGTGAAGACAAGGGCGATCACTATCTGATCAACGGCCAGAAGGTGTGGACCTCCTATGCCGACAAGGCCGACTGGATCTTCTGCCTCGTGCGCACCGATACCAGCGTGAAGCATGAAGGCATCAGCTTCATCCTGTTCGACATGGAAAGCGAAGGCGTCGAAGCCCGCCCGATCCTGCTGATCTCCGGCGAGAGCCCGTTCTGCGAAACCTTCTTCACCGATGTGAAGGTTCCGAAGGACCAGCTGGTCGGCGAAGTGAATGGCGGCTGGCAGATCGCCAAGCGCCTGCTTCAGTTCGAACGCTCCTCCATCTCCGCTGGCGGCTTCGGCGGCACGGGCGGCTCCGGTATCATGGGGCCGGAAGATTATGCCAAGCAGCATATCGGCACCGACAGCGATGGCCGTCTTCTGGATGGTGACCTGCGTGGCCGCATCACCGATCACAAGATGTATGCCAAGGCGTTCAGCCTGACCGTCGCCCGCCAGGCCGAACAGGCCAAGGCCGGACAGGCCGTCAGCCATACCGCGTCCATCCTGAAATACGGCGCCGCCAAGATGAACCAGGACCGCCACGAGCTTCTGGTCGAAGCGCTCGGCAGCGAAGGGCTCGGCTGGGAAGGGGAGGGTTTCGACCCGACCGCCAGGAAAGTCACCCGCCAGTGGCTGCGCTCGAAAGGCAACTCCATCGAAGGCGGCACCAGCGAGATCAACCTCAATGTCATCTCCAAGCGCGTGCTTGGCCTGAAAGACCATCAGTAAGCCGACGGCAGAAATTAGGAGATAAAGAACATGACCTTCCTTCTGACCGAAGATCAGGAAATGCTGCGTGAAACCGCCATGGCGTTCGCGCGTGACGAACTGCCGGTGACACACCTGCGCGCACTGCGTGACAGCGGGGCAAACGGCAAGGACCCGGCGACCCGCCAGAAACTGGCAGAGCTTGGCTTCTTTGGCGTGATCGTGCCGGAAGAACCGGGCGGCGAACATTTCGGCCTGGTTGGCCTGGGCCAGATCCTTGAAGCGCAGGGCCGCACGCTGGCCGCAACGCCGCTGCTGCAGACGGCGCTGATCGGCGCCAGTGCTATCCAGCTGGGCGGCACGCCGGCACAACAGGCCGAATGGCTGCCGAAGATTGCCGGCGGCGATGTCACCTTCGCCCTGGCGTTGGATGAAAGCGCGCATTTCAATCCGCTGAACGTGGCGACCGAGGCCGAGCGCAACGGACAAGGCTACACGCTGAACGGCGAGAAGCGCTTCGTGCCGGACGGGCATCATGCCGACATGCTGATTGTCGTCGCCCGTACCTTTGGCGAAGCGGGCGACCGTCACGGCCTGTCGCTGTTCCTCGTGCCGGCAGATGCCAAGGGCGTCTCGATCCAGGAATTGAAGACCGCAGACAGCCATGGCGCCGCGCACATCACCCTCACGGATGTCATGGTCGGCGAAGGTGCGCTGATCGGTGCAGCCGATGAAGGCGCAGACGTGCTGGAGCCGGTGCTGGACCGGGCCGCGATTGGCCAGGCAGCGGAAATGCTGGGCTCGTCACAGGCCGCGTTCGAGATGACGCTGGAATACCTGCAGAGCCGCAAACAGTTCGGCCAGCTGATTGGATCGTTCCAGTCTTTGCAGCACCGCGCCGCGAAGATGTTCACGGAACTTGAGATGACGCGGTCCTGCGTCGCGGCGGCCTTGTCGGCGGCCGATGAAGGCAAGACCAATGTTGCCGAGCTGGCCAGCCTCGCCAAGGCACGTGCCAGCGAACTGGTGCATCTTGTTTCCAACGAATGCGTGCAGATGCATGGCGGCATCGGCATGACCGATGTGGCAGACCCCGGTCTCTACATGAAGCGCGCCCGCACGCAGGAAGCCATGTATGGCTCTGCCAGCTGGCACCGCGACCGCTATGCGAAGCTGAACGGCTACTAGGCCAGACAGTCATTGCGACCAAAAAGAAAGCCGGGCGCAGCGAAAGCTGGCCCGGCTTTTTCCGTTTCCGGAAGATCGCTTACTTCAATGCAGAGCCTTTGCGCAGGGCTTTGGCAACGAGGTAGTAAACAACCGGACGATGCTTTGCGCGCACCGAACGGCCGTATTTTGCAATCGCGTCGGCAAGGGCTGCATCAGCCTTGGCTTCGTCGGTGACGCCAAGCTTCTTCGCAATGAAGGTTTTCTTGATGCGGGCCATTTCGTCTTTCGACGAAGCAGCGACCGTTGCAGAGTCAGACTTGTAGATCGCGGGTCCGCAAGCTTTCACGGCGCCTTCAAGAAGGGCCATGTCCGGACGGGCTTCACCAACCTTCTCTTTGAGGTCGGCGACATACTTCTCCATCAGGACTTCTTTTTTCGAAGGCTCTTTTGCAGGTGCGGGCTTTGCGACTTTCGGAGCAGCGGCCTTTTTAGGCGCCGCCGCTTTCTTCTTGGTTGCTTTTGCCATGGGAGTGTCTCCTCTATGGGCCCGACGGACGGGCGTGTTTTCAGATTACGCAGCACTGTTCACGAATCAAAACGAAACGCAAAACACCCAAGCCACGATTTCCACAGGGACACAACCCTTGACGATGATGAATCGCGCAAAGGTACGAAATTAATTTAATCCGTATTCGGATTTTACGTCAATCGCCAACTGCGTAGATCATGCAGACACTGGAAGATATGGTTTGCTTTGGAAGATCTGATGGAAGGTTCAGCGCATCAATGTCTTCCTGCGTGATCTCGACGTCCTTGTTGCCGATCCTCTGCGCTGTCACGACAACACGTTCTTTCTGCATGCCGGCCTCCGGGGCAGGCGCTGCAGACATGTTGCGTGCGCGATCATAATAATCACTGTTTACGCCCGCAGACGTTGTCCAGCGCCCAAGGCACGGACCATTTCCTTCCTGCACGGCCAGCAGTTTGCCAAGTTTCGCCCCTGACGCTTCTGCTGTTGCTTTTGCGCGGGCTGATCCGTCAGTAACCGCGGCCTCGTAAGCCGCACGGTTCATTTCGGTTGTTGCCACAAGATAGGTTCTCAGCGGTGTCGACGTTTCCGGACCCAGCGCAAGCACGGCGGCGCGCGCCTCACCTGCAATGGACATATCTTCGATCACAACACTCAAAGATGCTTCGGCTTCAAAGCCGACGACCTTGTCCGGCCGGTCGTTCTCTATCCTGTTGCCTTCCTTGTCGCGGTACTGTTCGTAATAAGGGTCGACCGATACGGAAGATTGCACGATTGCCTTGTCGCCCGCGATCTTCTTCACCGTGTCATAAGCGAGCCTTGCGCGCTGTACCGCAAGTTTCATCGCATCTTCTGCATCCTTGTCGGTTTCCAGATAGGTGACCGAGAAGGATGCCCTGTTCGGAGCAACCTGCATGTTGGCGCGACCGATCGATTCAATGACCGGCATGCGCGTCCAGTAAGGCGTAACGTACACGTCTTCCTGAAAGTCGCGGCCACCTGTCGGCGAAGCGGATTGTGCGGCAGCGGCCGGAACGATCGCCAGCAGCAAGGCAGCGAGGGGCAGGACGGGTTTCATGGATGATCCTTTCATGCAGAAGGGGAGCATTACGTCCCCCCTGTGTGGAAGTCTTCCACACTCGGGCGGACACCGCTAGGCTTGTGAAATCAGGGAACTTGTCGGGAGGCGCCGCACACTCATGTCACGTTATTCGGTTTTGATCATTGTTGCGCTGGTTTGTGCGGCCGGCGTTTATTTCTGGCCGACAGGCCCGGTGGCACAGAGCGTTGCCATCATTGCCGGTCTCGTCACATTGCTGGGAATTACAGATCTGTTCCAGCGGCGGCATACATTGTGGCGCAACTATCCGCTCCTGTCCCGTGTGCGCTGGCTGGCGGAAGAGATGCGGCCCTTCCTGCGCTCCTACATTGTCGAGAGCGAGACGGAAGGGAAACCCTTCAATCACGAAGACCGTTCGATGATGTACCGGCGTGCGAAAGACGTGACGTCTGTCGAACCTTTCGGCAGCCATGTGGAGATTGATCGTCCGCCTTATGAATGGCTCGCCCATTCCATGGGCGCCGTTCATTGCGACGATACCGATCCACGCGTCACGGTTGGAGCGCCGGGCACGGCTAAGCCTTATTCGGCAAGCATCTTCAACATCTCCGCGATGAGCTTCGGCTCGCTCGGGGCGCATGCCATCGAGGCTTTGTCCACGGGTGCCAAGGCGGGCGGCTTCTATCACGACACGGGCGAAGGATCTGTCTCGCGGTATCACCGCAAGGGCGGCGCGGATCTGGTCTGGGAACTTGGCTCCGGTTATTTCGGCTGCCGCAACAAGGATGGCAGTTTCGATCCGGAGCGTTTCAAGGACGTAGCCTCAGACCCGCAGGTCAAGATGATCGAGATCAAGCTGAGCCAGGGCGCGAAGCCCGGCCATGGCGGCGTGCTGCCCGGCGCGAAGGTGACGGCGGCCATTGCGGAAGCCCGCGGCATCGAGGTGGGGGAGACCTGTGTCTCGCCGCCCGCGCATTCGGCGTTCTCGACGCCGGCCGAGATGATGGAGTTCGTTGCGAAGCTGCGGGAACTGTCCGGCGGCAAGCCGGTGGGCGCAAAGTTTGCGGTCGGCAATCGTTGGGAAGTGCTGGCGCTCTGCAAGGCGATGCTGAAGACCGGCATCCTGCTGGACTTCATGGTCGTCGATGGCGGCGAAGGCGGCACAGGCGCCGCACCGGCCGAGTTCCTCGATCATGTCGGCTCGCCGCTGCGCCAGGGCCTGGTCCTGACACGGAACGCGCTCGTCGGTACGGGCCTCAAGGATGAAGTGCGTCTTGCCTGTTCCGGGAAGCAGGTCAGCGCGTTTGCGATTGCGTCTTCCATGGCGCTTGGCGCTGACTGGGTGAACACTGCGCGCGGCTTCATGTTCTCGCTTGGCTGTATCCAGTCGCTGAACTGCCACAACAATCGCTGCCCGACCGGGATCGCGACGCAGGACCCGTCGCGCCAGCATGGGCTGGATGTGAGAGACAAGGCGGTGCGGGTCACGAACTTCCACCGCAACACGGTGAAGGCGCTGATGGAAGTGGTCGGTGCGGCCGGCTGCAAGCATCCCGGCGAACTGACACCGCGCCACATCATGCACCGGGTCACTGAAGACATCGTGCGCCCGGCGGACGAAGCCTATGACCTGTTGCACCGCGGACAGCTGCTGGCAGACGCGGCCGGGACGCATCTCGCCAGCGAATGGGCGATGGCACAGGCAGACAGTTTCAAGCCCGAAGGGTTCTAGCGCCTGTGCGCTGGATCTCTCCGATCCTTGTCGCGGCGCTTGCCGCGTTCGGCGTCTTCCTGCTGGCCGTTGTCACCAAGCAGCCGCGGCATGACCGGGACTGGTATCCGCATCTTTCGCGCCTGCCGCACGTAGCGCTGCAGGATGGCGCCTTCTCCATCGCACCCTATGGCGACTGGACGTATACAGAAGAAGACCCGGACGAGATGGTGTGGAGCGCGGTGCCGCCGCACCGTATCGGCGATGTGCGCCGCGTCTGGTTCGTCATGGAGCCGCATCCGGGGCTCGCCGTGATGGCGCATACATTCGTGATGTTCGAATTCGGGGAAGGGGATCTGGTCGGCCTGACCATTGAGGCCCGCAAGGAAACGCGCGAAACCTATTCCGCACTTCGCGGCGCGTTCAACAAGTTCGAGCTGCTTTACTATTGGGCCAGCCCCCGGGACCTGATGACCCGCCGCGCGGTGATGATGGACCGGGAACTCTACATGTACCCGCTGGCGCTCAGCCAGGCGGAAGCGGAGGCCTATCTCACCTCGCTGTTGGACAAGACGGTCTCTATCGAACAGCACCCGCGTTTCTACAATACGCTGACGTCGAACTGCACGAACGAGCTCGCCAAGGCGGCGGACATTCCCTGGCATCCGGCTTTTATCCTGACGGGCGGCGCCGACCGGGCGCTGCACCTGCGGGGGCGGATCGCGGGCGAGGGCGGTTTCGACGCGGTACACGAAAAGGCCCGGGTCGATGCCTGCGTGCGCAGGAATGCTTCATGGCCCCACGCGGCCTTCAATGCCGCGCTGGTGGCCTGCGCGGAATAGAAAAGAGGCGCCCGGGAAGGCGCCTCTGTAGAAGGTCCATAGAAGGTCTGTAGAGTGTGTTCTTGATTGCCTTTTGAGGGCCTGGATCAGCCTTCCGGCGAGGCGTTCGCCTCGGACTGGAGCATGGTGTAACGCTCGATCCCGATGCGTTCGATCAGGTCGAACTGGGTTTCGATATAGTCGACATGCTCTTCCTCATTATGGAGGATCTTTCCGAACAGGTCGCGGCTGACATAGTCCTGAACGGATTCCGAATAGGCCACGGCTTCGCGCAGCAGCGGGATTGCCGCGTTCTCGAGCTTCAGGTCGCATTCGAGGATTTCCTGAACGCTTTCGCCGATGTGCAGCTTGCCGAGATCCTGCAGATTCGGCAGGCCGCCCAGGAACAGGACGCGCTGGACCAGCCAGTCGGCATGCTCCATTTCCTCGATCGATTCCTTGTATTCCTTCTCGCCGAGCTTCGAGACGCCCCAGTCCTGCAGCATGCGGGCATGCAGGAAATACTGATTGATGGCGGTGAGCTCGTTCTTCAGCGCCTTGTTCAGGTAGTCGATGACCTTCTTGTCGCCTTTCATGGGGGGAGCTCCTTCAATGTGTGGGCAGTGCTTACGTGAGTATACGTAGCAGATAGGCCGATTGCGCCCCGGACGCAAGAAAAACCCAATTAAATCAATTGTATATGAGAGTGCGAAACAGTCTCAGACGGTTCCGGAAAATCCAGCAATACCAGAAGCTTGGCCTATTCGGCGGCCATCAGAGACGGGGCGGGGCCGCGATCAATGTCAGTGTCTGCGATCAGTTCGCCGATCGAGGGCCGGCATTTGCCGCACTGGAAGCGGCAGCCATGATGCGCCTGCACAGCTTTCGGATTGTCCGCACCGGCCTCGACGGCCGCGCGGACGCTCTTGCAGTTCAGGGCATTGCAGACGCAAATGATCATGAGAACCATTTGCAGTCATTGCGAATGATTGTCAATACGGTTTTTTTACCGGCTCAGTTTGCCGGCCGCCAGACCGACAGCGACACGCCGCTGCCGATGTCCAGGATCGTCGTCTCATACCCGTTCGAGACGTCCGAAATGTAGTCGACAAAGGGTTTCAGCGTTTTGCGGAAGGAGTGGACATTGTCGGCAAAGATCACCGCGCCCGGCGCCAGTTTCGGCTCGATCAGCTTCAGCACGGGAATGTAGAGGTCCTTCCAGCCGTCCAGGAACAGGAAATCGACCGGGCCTTCCAGCGGGGCGAGGCTTTCCAGCGCATCGCCTTCGCGGATGTCCGACCAGCGGGACAGGCCGGCATCGTTCAGATTCTCCAGCGCGATCCGGGCCTTTTCCGGATCCTTCTCGGTGCCGGTAAAGAAGCCGCCGGTCTCCCGCGCTGCAGCCGCCAGGTAGATGGAGGAAATGCCATAGGAGGACCCGAACTCGACGATGTTGCGGGCCCCGCGCGACAGGGCCGTGAGGTACATGAAGCGTCCGAATTCCTCCGACACGGGGATATAGGCTTTGGAGAGATAGGGCTCGGCCGCTTCGAAGGTCGAGCGTCCGGTGAACTTGCCGGCAATGATGGCGGGCAGGGCGCGGGCAAAGACCAGCGCGTCCCTGCCGGATGCGGCATGGTGCAGATGTTTCAGCGTGTGCGCCACGTCAGCATCGTTCAGGCCGCTGGTCGTGTGGCCGGTA
>TARA_R110002051_G_scaffold25371_3_pt1 | contig 31338 bp, 28 predicted proteins | sample TARA_R110002051 | Tara Oceans TARA_R110002051 (sample SAMEA4397023) | marine metagenome | biome: Polar Biome; feature: [MES] marine water layer (ENVO:01000295) within the mesopelagic zone...; material: water (ENVO:00002006), including particulate matter (ENVO:01000060) such as...... | reverse complement strand
TTGGTTCGGAGGAATGGCTAAACGCGTAGTCATATACTGATGGGCGAGGCGTCCCATTTAGATGTTTTGCGACGTCCTAGAAGGGGTGAGCGGACGTTATGGGGATGGCTTATTCCGCGGTAATTTTGAGGGTTCCGTTTCCACCTCAATCGGAGCCTACTAAGCTTCGAAACCAGTAAGTCTTCGAACAAGTGCCGGAAGCTGTGATTAGGGGCAGGGCGGTCTTGGAGTGTAGAAAGTGCTATACATAACGCTTTACATTATGAGTTACACGCTTTACATAAAGTATATTAATATCAGTTAGTTATGGATATTACACGGCTAAAGCGGCGGACTGTCTGTCCGCCACAAGCACCGTCAGTGATGAGCTAAGTTGCCTGAATTATATGAATTGATTGAATTCTACAGTGTATGGGCGATTTCTTTGCTACACATTCCGCTCCGCATTGATTGGGTAAATGTTCGCTTGGGCATGAATGAACCCATACAATTTCGGTGGTATGAAGCCGTGATAGGTCATGCTGATTATGATTCCACAGGCCTGTGCCAAACTTCGAAAGCCGATCAATTCCGGTTGTTATAAAGTGACTTACAGCACTCTGATTTACATGCCTATTTTAACGATTGGTAGGAATGGAGGACTTCGAACCCCCGACGACAGTGCCTATGAGGGGGGGCTATGCCACTGAGCTAGACTCCCTCAATAAATAAGAGGACTGTGTATTTAAAGGGAGCCTGCATTGTCAGGATGTGTATCTAACAGTCATACCCTAGCATATGTCTTATTTGATGCTCGTCGTTAACGAAATTTCCAATTAGCTGTTTTGAAGGCGATCACAATATTTGGTTTGATTGCAAATGCGCGGTTTATAAGTTGAGGGATCGTTTCAGGAAAGTTCCTATTTGAAGCAATCGCGAATACAAGTTGATATTTTAAAGCTTACGAAAAAGCATGAATTGCCCCAAATGCCGGTTGTTAGGGTAAACTGCTGGGTTGGATTTGTTGATGGCATCAACGCCGGTTGGATATCTGCTAGGTCGTCAGTTTGGATTTTCATTGATCGGTTGCTAGCTCGCATTCAACGTGTGTCGAAGTTGGGTCAGGTCATTTAGGCTCTTCATTGTCATGCAAAGTGGTCCTCAACTCTGACGTCAGTCGGCATCATTTGTTCGTGTGAGTAAAACTTGATTGGGATATCAGATATGGACTGCAATATTGGCGTTTCTCGCGAACAGACCCAATTTTTCAAAACTGACGTAAACGGGCGTTTCAACGTCGCACTCACGAATTGACGGAGTTTGGCGTTGCCAGTTTAGATCGGGGCATCGCGATACATAAAAGGACTAGGCCATTGGGTACGCCGACTGGGTCGAATGACCATAGATTCATAGATGGCGTCGCCGTCAAAAAACGAATTCTTTCCGAAGTTAGCGACTATGTGCAGCAAGTTGCGGTGATGCCCCGATTAGTTTCGATCCTAATCGGTGACGTGCCCGAAGCGGCGGTCTATGTGCGCAATCAGGCGCGTGGGGCCGAACAGTCAGGGATACCGTTTGAGCAAGTTAACTGGGCAGGGGATATCACTCAGGAAAGCTGCAAGGCGAAGCTGCTTCAAATGAACGACGATTCAAGCATCCTAGGGATCATTTTGCAGCGTCCTGTGCCTTCTCATATTAACGTGCGGTCCCTGCAATCCGCGATTCACCCTCTTAAAGACGTCGAAGGGATGAACCCTGCATCGATCGGTAATATTGTTTACTCTGATGTGGCATTGGCGCCGTGTACTGCCGCCGCAAGTGTGGCGTTAATCAAGGAAACGGGCCTGCCGATGGAAGGGCTTGAGGTTGTCATGATCGGACATTCCGAGATCGTCGGAAAACCAGCGGCTATGATGTTGATGGCTGAAGGGTGCACAGTGACGGTCTGCCACCACATGACGCGATCTGTAGCAATGCATTCGCGCCGTGCTGATGTTGTCGTTGTGGCCGTTGGCAAAGCGCATTTGATTGGCGCGAACATGGTCAAACCAGGGGCGGTGGTGATCGATATTGGGATCAATCAGGTTGAGACCGCCGACGGACTTAAAATCGTTGGTGACGTGGACACCGACGCCGTGCTCGCCATCGCGGGCTGGATCACGCCGGTGCCCGGAGGTGTTGGCCCCGTCACTGTCGCCATCTTGATGCGCAATGCCATGGTTGCCCATCAACGTCAAATTGCGGCGAACTGGCTTAGATGACAGTCGAACGAACAAAGCCAAACGCTGGGTGCAAGGTCCACGAACAGGGTTCTGGCAACAAAATTGACAGACCAACAGCCAACAAGGTCCGATTTTGTTTGCTGTAGGAATTCGGGACGTCTATTCTTATCAATAAATATTTATTCCGCTCATGCAACATGGCGTGGCGAAGGGAACCTGATGTTAGATAATTTTCCGAGAGTTCAGGCTGGGCCGCCAAGACCGAGCAAGATCATCCAGCCGCAAGTTTTTTCGCTTCCACCAGGCACCGAACGCTATGTGGTCGAGGGGCAGGGCGCCGTCCTTATTCCGATTGGTGCTGGTGACCAGATCACGATCATAAACGACGAAGGCGGGCAGTGGTGTGAGCTTGTGGTGTGTGATCCCAAGGGGCGTAGTGACGCAGGCATCATTGGTGCGAGTTCAACTGCGGGTGCTGTTGGCCTTCAAGCACTACTAACGAGCAACAACCAATCTCTTCGTGGTCTGCGCATGGGTCTTGATGTCCGTAAAATTGAACTTGCCAAGGCCCAAGCCATTCATCTTTTTGAGGCCACGACACCTGCAAAAACCGAATCCAGTTTTACTGCAAACCGCGACGGTGTGGTCATCATCGCAGCGCCGGCGGGGGCTATGGATCTCGTGGCACAAGATACCGCCACCCCATTGACCGTCATGATCAAGCGGGCCGTTATCAAAACCACGACGCGGTTTGAACTGCCCGACCCATTGGCCGATCCAGTATCGGACATCCGTGTGCACACGCAGACTGCAGAGTCCTTCTTTGTCAAAGCGGGCGATTACATTCAGATTATTGATGTCGACGGGCGGCAATGTTCGGATTTTGAGTGTTTCTCGGCGCGTAAACTCGACAAAGGGATCGAACACGCACTGGACGTGACCACGACCCGCACGTTGATGGGACACGCCTACCCCATGCCTGGTCTGCACGCCAAATACTACGACCAAGAAATGCTGCCACTGGTCGAAGTCGTGCAAGATACTTGCGGGCGTCACGATGCCTTTGCGATGGCATGCACCGAGAAATACTACAATGACACCGGATATCCGGGGCACATCAATTGCTCGACCAATTTTAACGGTGCGTTGGCGGATTACGGCGTGGCACCACGCCGTGGCTGGATGGCAATCAACTTTTTCTTCAATACCTCACTCGACGAACATGGCGTCATGTACTCGGATGAACCTTGGTCGCGACCAGGTGACTATGTCTTGCTACGTGCACTGACCGATATTGTTTGTGTCAGCTCCGCCTGTCCGGACGACACAACCGCTGCCAATGGCTGGAATCCTACAGATATTCATGTGCGCACCTACAGCGGAAAAGAAACCTTTCTGCGGTCCATCGCGACGCGCACGACACCAGATTCGGAGCCGAAAATGACCAAACAAACAGGATTTCACGATAGCTTTGCCAAGCACACGCGGAATTTCATCGAATACAACGGCTATTGGTTGGCCAACGAGTATTCAACGACTGGTCCTATTGAAGAATACCATGCGTGCCGTCAGAAAGCAGTGATCATGGATCTGTCGCCATTGCGCAAGTTTGAAATCATGGGTCCGGACGCGGAGGCGCTGTGCCAATATGCGTTCACTCGCAATATGAAAACCCTCTCCGAGGGCGGCGTCGTTTACACAGCGATGTGTTACGAACACGGGGGTATGATCGACGACGGCACAGTGTTCAGACTGGGCAAAGATAACTTCCGTTGGATTGGCGGATCGGATTACGGTGGTGTCTGGCTACGGGAACTAGCCGAAAAACTTGAGTTAAAGGTGCTGATCCGGTCTTCCACTGATCAGTTGCACAATGTCGCTGTTCAAGGCCCAGAAAGCCGCGACCTGCTGCGTAAAATCGTTTGGACTGCGCCGCACAATCCCGAATTTGACCAACTTGGTTGGTTCCGTTTTTGCCCTGCGCGGCTAAACAACGAGGCGGGCACATCGTTTATTATCTCGCGAACGGGCTATACTGGCGAGCTTGGCTATGAGGTCATGTGCCACCCCAAAGACTGCGCCGAAATTTTCGATGCAATCTGGGAGGCAGGGCAAGCCCACGGCCTAAAGCCCATGGGCCTAGAGGCGCTGGATATGGTGCGTATCGAGGCGGGTCTGATTTTCGCGAGCTACGATTTCAGCGATCAGACTGATCCATTTGAAGCAGGCATCGGCTTTACCGTGCCTTTGAAATCGAAGACTGACGACTTTGTCGGGCGTGATGCGCTTATCCGTCGAAAAGAAAATCCGATGCGCAAGCTTGTCGGATTAGAGATTGATAGCAACGTCGACATCGACCACGGTGATTGCATCCATATTGGTCGCGCGCAAATTGGTGAAGTTACGTCCTCAATGCGCTCCCCGTTGCTTGGTAAAAATATCGCCTTAGCGCGGGTAGATGTCGCTCACGCAGCACCTGGAACCGCCCTAGAGATCGGCAAGTTGGATGGTCACCAAAAACGTATTCCTGCAGTGATCGCTGAAAACCTAGCTGCCTTTGATCCCAAAAAGGAGCGGCCACGGTCATGACACTTCTTGGGGCGGTTGTTTGCTTGGATACGATGTTGGATGCTTGCGATATTGGCTTTTTGGACCGCGCAAACATGGTCTTCGTGTCACGCGAGGATAAGCCTGCGCTTCCGCAGGCTTATCTATTTCTGCGCGTCCAACTGCCTTAGTTCTTGAGGTAAATTTCCAAACTGTCGTCGAGCGCATCTGCCCAAGGGGTGTGATGCTTTGGCGCCATTGTTCCGGTGATCACGGATTTATAGCCGTTATCGCGGAAGGTCATAATGTTCGCTTTCTTGTGGCCCTTCCATGCTTTGAATGCCTGACACGCCCCTTCGACGTCGAAAGAGGGGTAATAGGTCTCTTCAATCAGTTCTTTGATATAGTCGCCCTGATACCAAATAGCGTCATAATCATCTTCGCCCGCGTCTTCTCGCGCAATGCGGTCGGCGACATCGGCAGCCATGGTCGCGTGGTCGGGCAGGGCGATCCTGCCCAAAACGACGTCCCTGATCCACCACGCTTGGGCATCAAACATGTTGAACGTAAACCACTGATCCTGCATGCCAATATAGAATAACGCAGGCTCATTCAGATAAACGACGCCCTTATACAGGTCAGAAGACGCAAGACGGTTCGCCGTTTTTAGGCGCAGATCGTCAGGCAAGAATGGGAAGTGGTGTTTGTAACCGGTGCACAAGATTACTGCGTCCACGTCGCGGCTCGTGCCGTCTTTGAAATGTGCGGTATTGCCATCCACATGCGTCAGCAGTGGAACCTCGGCCCAGTTTTCGGGCCAGTCGTAGCCCATTGCCGCCGTGCGGTGGCTGACCGTGATTGATTTGGCACCGTATTTCCAACACTGGGATCCGATATCTTCAGCCGAGTAAGATGTGCCGACGATCAGGATGTCCTTGTCTTTGAATTCCATCGCGTCGCGGAAATCGTGGGCGTGTAATACGCGGCCTTTGAAGCGATCAAATCCGTCAAATTGCGGCACGTTGGGCGTGCTAAAGTGACCTGAGCAGACAATGACGTGGTCAAAGGTCTCGGTGTAGGTGTGGTCTTGAGGTAAATTGCAGACCGTCAAGTTGAATTTGTCGCCATCCTTTTCAACCCAGCGCACGGCCGTCTCAAACTTGATCCAATCGCGCACGCCCGCTTTTTCGACGCGGCCTTGAATGTAGTCGAACAAAACAGCGCGCGGCGGATAGCTGGCGATCTGTTTGCCGAAGTGTTCTTCGAAAGAATAATCCGCAAATTCCAAACCTTCCTTTGGGCCATTTGACCACAAGTAGCGATACATGGATCCGTGAACAGGCTCGCCGTATTCATCCAAGCCCGTGCGCCAAGTGTAATTCCACAAACCACCCCAATTGGCCTGTTTCTCATAGCAAACGATTTCGGGAATCTCGGCACCCCCTTCAGCGGCAGACTGAAATGCGCGAAGCTGGGCCAAACCGGACGGACCCGCCCCAATAACAGCAATACGTTTTTTCATCTTTAGCTCTCCTTAGGGGTGATTTTCGTTTGCTTGAGTGCATCGCATTGCTTCCCTTAAGTCAACAAATTTGCATGAGAGTGAACACTTTGGCGCAGGCATTTTTTACAGACGGAACGCTAATTTTCGTTATGGTGAGCTGTAAAATCAAGGAAAGCCAAGTCAATGAACAAACCACATTTTAGTTTTTGGATCGTCGCTATTGTTGGACTGATCTGGCACCTGATGGGGAGCATGAATTACATCATTCAGACTAATCCGGAATCCGTGGCGCAGATGCCTGAGAATTATCAAATGATTATCAACGGGCGTGCTGCATGGGCAACTGCAGGCTTTGGCGTTTCCGTTTTTGGTGGGGCCGTCGGCTGCATCTTGTTGCTCCTGCGCCGGTCTGTGGCTGCGCCCGTCTTTATGATTGCTCTTGCTGGCACGATTTTGACTGTTGCGAACGCGACCATGCTCGTGGGGCTTGTGCCAAGTTCTATCCTGTCTTTGCTGGTTGGGGCCGCTCTGCTTTGGTATGCAACAATCGCGCGCCGTAAGCATTGGTTGCGCTGAAATCTAAGGACAATAAAATGATCGAACGCATTGAGACAGGGGCTCGCTCCTCAAAAATCGTGAAACACAACGGCGTGGCATATATCACCGGACAAGTGGCAGAAGGAGACTCGATACAAGCACAAGTGCAAACCTGCCTCGACAAGATCGACGCGCTTCTTCTTCAGGCGGGGTCTTCGCGAGAGAAAATGCTGAGAGTCACAATCTGGCTTGCAGATATGTCCGACTTCGCAGGACTCAACGAAGTCTGGAATGCTTGGGTCCCCGAAGGTCATGCCCCAGCGCGCGCCTGCGGTGAAGCCAAATTGGCCCGCGCTGAGTTGAAGGTCGAATTTATTGTAGACGCTGCATACGACTAACTGAGAGGCGCGGTTTTAACCGCCCCACTCAATCGCTAGATATCCATCGTGTTTGCCTTTTCCCAAGATGAGAAGTGGCCGCAGAAATCGTTCCACTCTTGCATCTTCATCTTGAGGAAGGCTGCTGAGAACTCTTCACCCATCGCGGATTTAAGGCCTTTATCGTCATCATAGGCCCGCAAGGCATCAAGTAGGTTCAGTGGCAGTTTGGGCGCATCAGTAATCTTATAGCCCTCTGCATACATATCGATGTCGTGGCGCTTTCCCGGATCAGCCTTGGATTTGACGCCTGAGAGTCCCGCCGCGATGATGATCGCTTGCAACAAATACGGGTTCGCCGCGCCATCTGGAAGTCGCAGTTCGAACCGACCTGGGCCAGGGACGCGAACCATATGTGTCCGGTTGTTGCCCGTCCATGTCACGGTATTTGGTGCCCAAGTGGCCCCCGACGTGGTGCGCGGCGCGTTGATCCTTTTGTAGCTGTTGACCGTCGGATTCGTGATCGCGGCCAAGGCACTTGCGTGCTTCATGATGCCACCAAGGAAGTGTCGACCTTTCTCGGATAGTCCTAATTCCGCTGTTTGCGAACTGTCGTTGGCGTCCATCGCAAAGACGTTTACCCTGGCGTCGGCGCCCGCAGCATCCCAGACCGAAATATGCGCGTGACACCCGTTGCCTGTCAGACCCTCAATAGGCTTTGGCATGAACGTAGCACGGTAACCGTGCTTTTCCGCAACGCATTTGGTCATAAACTTGAAAAAACTATGCTTGTCGGCAGTCTTGAGGGCGTCGTCGAAGTCCCAGTTCATTTCCCACTGGCCGTTGGCGTCTTCGTGGTCGTTTTGGTAGGCGCCCCAGCCGAGTTCCAGCATGTAATCGGAAATCTCACGGATCACGTCAAGGCGGCGCATGAATGCCTGCTGATCGTAGCAAGGCTTTGCTGCCGTATCGAATTCATCTGAAATCTGGTCGCCTGCAGGGGTTAGCAGGAAAAATTCAGCTTCAATCCCAGTTTTGACGTGCATGTCTTGTTCGGCAGCTTGTGCGATCAGTTTGCGCAACACGTTACGCGGGGCTTGATCGACGTCTTTACCTTCCATAACGCAATTGCCCGGAACCCAAGCGATTTCTTTGTTCCAAGGCAGGATGATCACTGCCTCCGGGTCTGGCACAGCAAGCATATCAGGGTGGGCGGGTGTTAAGTCTAGCCACGTCGCAAAACCCGCAAATCCAGCGCCGTCTTCTTGCATGTCTGCAATGGCACGAGCAGGCACAAGCTTGGCACGTTGACCGCCAAAAAGGTCGGTAAACGAGATCATGAAATATTTGACGCCGTTATCTTCGGCGAATTTTGCGAGGTCGTTTGCCATCGTTATTTTCCCTGTCGTACTTTGAGGTTGGGCGCGGAGCATTCCTGACTGCGCTCCATTCGATTTAATAGCCAGTGCCGGGTTTGCCGGGATACCAATCGGTACCACACAACGGGACCTTCGCCATTGCAGCAGCCTCCATTGTTAGTGCCACAAGGTCTTCCGGCTCTAGATTATGCAAGTGATTTTTACCACATGCGCGCGCGATCGTCTGGGCCTCTAGCGTCATCACCTTGAGGTAGTTACGTAAGCGGCGGCCACCCTCGATGGGATCAAAACGGGCCATCAGATCTGGATCTTGAGTGGTGATGCCTGCGGGATCACGGCCCTCGTGCCAATCATCATAAGCACCCGCCGTTGTGCCCAGCTTGTTGTATTCGGCTTCATATTTTGGATCGTTATCGCCCAGCGCGATAAGTGCGGCTGTGCCAATGGCAACCGCATCGGCACCAAGCGCCATAGCTTTGGCCACATCCGCACCGGATCGAATACCACCCGAAAGGATCAGCTGCACTTTGCGGTGCATGCCAAGATCCTGAAGTGCCTGAACGGCTGGGCGGATGATAGCAAGCGTTGGCTGTCCTACATGCTCGATGAACACATCCTGCGTGGCAGCCGTGCCTCCTTGCATCCCGTCCAGAACGATAGCATCGGCACCCGCCTTAATTGCAAGCGTGACGTCATAGTAGGGGCGTGCGCCAGCAACCTTCACGTAGATCGGCACTTTCCAGCCCGTGATTTCGCGCAACTCTAAAATCTTGATCTCAAGATCATCCGGGCCCGTCCAATCGGGGTGCCTACACGCAGATCGCTGATCGATCCCTTTGGGTAAATTGCGCATGTGTGCGACACGATCCGAAATTTTCTGACCCAGCAACATGCCGCCACCACCTGGTTTTGCACCTTGGCCGACGACAATTTCAATCGCATCGGCGCGGCGCAAGTCATCGGGGTTCATGCCGTAACGCGACGGCAAATACTGATACACCAACTTGTCGGAATGGCCGCGTTCTTCGGGCGTCATGCCACCGTCGCCCGTGGTCGTTGAGGTGCCTGCCATGGACGCGCCGCGACCCAAGGCCTCTTTTGCGGGGCCAGATAACGCGCCAAACGACATGCCCGCAATGGTAATCGGGATATCCAACTCAATTGGGTTCGAGGCATGCAGGCCGCCGATCGTCACAGAGGTCTCGCACTTCTCACGGTACCCTTCGAGGGGATATCGAGAGATTGACGCGCCCATAAACAGCAGGTCGTCAAAGGACGGCACCTTGCGTTTGGCGCCACCACCACGAATGTCATAAATACCTGTGGCAGCAGCGCGCCTGATGTCGGAGTTGATGTCGGCCGTAAACGTCGCCGATTGGCGGGGCGTCGTGGTCGGGATTTTATTATCGGTCATGTTAGTTGTCCCTCAATACGCGCCAGCGTTATCAACGTCGAAATTATACAAATTGCGGGCAGAGCCGTAGCGGGTGAAATCGGCCGGATCTGCATCAAAGCCAGCCTCGTCAAGCAAGCTTTTGAGGATTTTCAAGTGCTCGGGCCGCATCTCTTTTTTCTCGCAATCCGCGCCAAGGCTTTTGACTGCCCCACGCACAAAGAAACGCGCCTCGTAACAGCTATCACCCAGTGCATCGCCTGCGTCTCCACAGACTACAAGATTGCCAGATTGGCCCATGAATGCAGACATATGACCTATATTGCCTTTGACGACGATGTTCACGCCTTTCATTGAAATTCCGCAGCGCGATGATGCATTGCCTTTCACCACGATCAATCCGCCGTGGCCCGTTGCGCCTAAATATTGGCTGGCGTCACCTTCGATCACGATCTTGCCGGACATGATATTTTCGCCGGTTCCCGGCCCTGCAGACCCGTCAATATTGATCGTGGCTTGCTGGTTCATACCCCCGCAATAATAACCCGTGGATCCTTTCACAGTAACCTCAATCGGGGCGTCCAACCCGCAGGCGATTGCATGAGAACCCTTGGCGTTTTCAATGGTCCAACTGGTTTGGTTGGTATTGGCTGCTTGTGCATGAAGCATTTTATTCACTTCGCGCAGGCCGAGTTTTGATAAGTCGACAATCTGCATTATGCGGCCTTTTCAGATGAGGTCGGGGCTCTATCGTGGCTCCAGAAATATACGGTTGCGGGCTCAGGCTCCCACACGCGGGCGGTCTCAATTCCCGGCAAATCCACAAGGGCGCGATACTCTGACCCGAATGCGACATACTGATCGGTTTCGGCCATCACAGCGGGCTTGCACGCAATCGGATCACGGACGACCCCGAACCCGTCTTTGGTGCCGACAACAAATGTGAAAAACCCGTCGAGGTCGTCAAGGCTGCTCGTCAGGGCTTCTCCTAAAGTAGCACCATTTTGCATCTGCCATGTGAGATAGGCTGCACCAACTTCGGTGTCGTTTTCTGTTTCAATATGCACCCCGTCACGGCGCAGTTTACGGCGTAGTGAATTGTGGTTCGACAAAGACCCGTTGTGCACAAGGCACTGGTCGTCGCCGGTATTAAACGGATGTGCGCCCATAGTCGTGACTGCTGATTCTGTGGCCATCCGTGTATGACCAATGCCATGCGTTCCGGCCATTGAGGACACGTCAAACCGTTCAGCGACGTCCTTTGGAAGGCCGACCTCTTTGTAAATCTCCAAGCTGTCGCCGCGGCTCATCACACGCAAAGATGCGTCGATGCCTGGCAGAGCGGCGCGTGCAGCGGCGGTCGTTCCCGCAGGTAAAGTCAGCACCGCGTGGGTGCTTTTCACTGATATGGTGACGGTACCGCCGCCGATCTTTTCTAAGGCCTTGTCCAACCCTTTGAACGCTGTATTGGGTGTATCGGATTGGACCACCAACTTGGTCTTACCAGCTGTTTCGCCACCATAAATCGCGATGCCCGCACTATCTGGCCCGCGATCAGTCATGGTAATCAACATGGCGGTCAGCATCTCGCCTAGCTTCGGCTCTAGCGACTTATCCTTTAAAAACAGGCCTACAATTCCACACATTTTAATCACTCCGACTCGGTGGCAGCACAAGCGCCGCACGTTTAGACAAACGCTATCATCAAAAAAACAATTATCAACTGTTAGGAAACTTTTTTTCACATTAGGCAAATATTGCTAGGCGAAATCGCCAACACGTGGTTCTTTTGCGCCGACAGCCAAACGTAAGATTTGCGCTGCAACCAACATAAGTTTCGACTTGGGGGGAAATACTGTGGAAGAACAATTAGCCGAACTGGCGGCCAAGGTGGCCGAACTAAAGGCAGCATCGGGGGGCGCAGCAATTACCAATACCGTGTTTGCCGAAACCTACTATTACGTCACCATTCCGCTGATGATCATCATTCATGCGGGCTTCTTAGCTTACGAGATGGGCCAATCGCGGTTGAAGAACGTGTTGTCGTCAGGCGTTAAGAACATACTTGCCTTCGCGTTTATGATTCCGACGTTCTATTTCTTTGGATGGTGGGTCTATTTTGGGTTCCCAACAGGTTTTCCTGGTGCGGCCGGGCCGATGGGCATTTCGGGCGTTGAATATGCGAACTCGATTGCATTGGGTTGGGGCGATGCAGCGCAATACATGGGGCCGAACATCTCGGATAACATCTCTGGCGTGTTCTTTGGTGCCTTTGCACTGTTCGCTGCGACCACCGCATCCATCATGTCGGGTGCCGTGATCGAGCGTATTCAAACCGTTGGTTTCATCATCCTTGCTGTGGTGCTTGGCTCGTTCGCTTGGGTTGTTGCCGCGGCTTGGGGTTGGCACGCTGATGGCTGGTTGGTTACAAAGTGGGGTTTTCACGACTTTGGTGCTGCTGGACTTGTCCACGCTGTTGCGGGTTTCTTTGCCCTTGGTGTTCTGATCAACCTTGGACCACGGATCGGCAAGTTTAACGCTGATGGCACAGCCAACCACATTCCAGGGCACAACATGCCGCTTACTGTTGTTGGTCTGATGCTGATTATCGTTGGCTTCTGGGGCTTCCTCATGGCCTGCGTGGTACCTCCGGGTGAGGCATGGAGCTGGTTCCCAGACAGGTTCGCCACGATCTACGGCACGCCAATCACACTGGGTTCGCTGACATTCAACATCCTGATGGCTATTTCAGGTGGTATCATCGGTGCTTGGTTGTTCACACGTGATCCTTTCTGGATGATGTCTGGTGCACTTGCCGGTATCATCTCGACGGCGTCTGGCTTGGACATCTACTATCCAGCGCTTGCGTTCATCGTCGCGTTCTCTGCAGGTGTTATCCTTAAGCCTTGTGCGGACTGGCTGGAAAATCGCGGTATCGACGACGCTGTTGGTGCGGTCACAGTGCACGGTACAATCGGCCTTTACGGTGTGGTAATGCTGGGCATCTGGGGCGCTGGTTTTCCTGCGTTGGCCATCGATAACGCGCCGACCATCAGCCTGCTTGGTCAGATCGTCGGTGCGGCCGTGTTCTTCCTTGTCGGCTTTGTGCCGGGTTACGTCGTGTCCTACATTCTGAAAATGTTCGGCATGCTGCGTATACGCGAAGGCGCAGAGCTTGCAGGAATGGACCTCGTAAAGGTTCCGGCCACTGGGTATCCTGAGTGGGGAAATCAAGCACCAATCACACCTGCCGAATAACGTCACTCAAATTAAGAAAGGAAAAACTATGTTTCCATATGAAGAAGCCTCTTGGAGTGTCGTTGACGGCCCAATGTACATGTTGGCGAACACATCAGCACCGGGATGGTTTACATTTATCGCAGTGGTCATTTGCGTTGCTGTGCTTGTCATCGGGCAGCGCTCCGAAACAGAAAAAGCAAAGCGTTTCGACAAGTAAGAAATTTGTGATATCTATTGACGAGGGGCTGCCATCGGGTGGCCCCTTTCTACATCCGAATTATCCAAACCAACGGCACAAGTCAGTGCGAGCGACCTCACCTCACAGGAAACTTTTTTAACTAACAGTCTTGCTTTTGACTGCTGCATGGGTCTCAATTGGCCCAACGTAAAATAACACGACAGGGATAAGAGACATGGCTATCATCTGGAGACATTCCAAACTCGCGCACCGTCACGCAGAAATTGGCGGCGAACTTGAGGATTGGAACGGCATGGGCACCGCATGGTTCTATGACCACACGCCCGAGCGCGCGAAAGCCGACTATGAGGCGATCCGTACCAAAGCCGGCCTTATGGATGTATCGGGCCTTAAAAAGTGCCACGTGACTGGTAAGGATGCCGCATATGTTATCGATCGCTGCACCACCCGCAATGTCGAGAAAATTGCACCAGGTCGGGCGGTTTACGCGGCGATGTTAAACGCTGACGGCAAATTCATCGACGACTGTGTGATCTATCACCTCGCCGTCAATTCTTGGATGGTTGTTATTGGGACGGGCACGGGCATGGAATCGCTCACTGCGGTTGCTGCGGGCAAGGATTGCTCTGTCTTGTTTGATGACGACCTTCACGACATGTCGCTACAAGGCCCAGTTTCCGTTGACTTGTTGGCGAAAGAAATCCCCGCTATTCGCGATCTCGCCTACTTTGGCATTATGCAAACGCGGCTCTATGGGCGCGATGTCATGATTTCGCGCACGGGCTATACTGGCGAGCGCGGATATGAAATTTTCTGCCGTGGCAAAGATGCCGTTCACCTTTGGGACAACATTCTAAAGGCTGGAAAAGGGATGGGCGTGCGCCCCGTTCAATTCTCGACTTTGGACATGCTGCGCATCGAAAGCTATTTGCTGTTCTACCCAGGTGACAACTCGGAAACCTTCCCGTTTGATGATGAGACATGTGGTGATACGCTCTGGGAACTGGGCCTCGAATTTACGGTTTCCCCAGACAAGAGCGGTTTTGTCGGGTCTGAGAACCATTATGCAGCCAAGGGCAAGGAGCGGTTCAAAATCTACGGCGTCCAATTGTCTGACAGCATGGCACGCATGGATATGGGCGCGCGTGTCTTGCAGGGCGGCAAGGACGTCGGCGTTGTCACTTACGGGTTGTCGTCCGAATTGAACAACTACTCGGTTGCAATCGCGCGGCTTTCCCCTTCGGCAGCGGTCGCAGGCACCAAGTTGACGGTCGTGCAGCTCGATGGAACGGAATTGTCCGCAACCGCGCAAGACATGCCGTTCTACGACAAAGACAAGTCGGTCCGCACCGCAAAAGGGTGATACCGTGGCGGCGTGACGGAAATATCCACCGCGCCGCGCTATAACAGAGGATCGACATGTCGAAGTTCAAGTTTCCACCCAGCATCAGAAGCCGACCTATTTATGGTACGCTAGAGCGGCGCTGTGGTCCCGCGCATTTGCTGATTGCCGATGCCGTAGGGGCTGAAGCAATTTTGGACGTAGCCACGCCCGAGATGATGAAAACCGCGCAGATTATTTACCTCCCCAACGGGGCGAATTTTGGCGACAAACTGCGCGCATTGAAGGCTTCGCAATATTACGAAGGCCCGAGTTATGCAGCGTCTGTTTCGCGTATCCGCAAAGTGCTCGGCGACGCCAAGATGGGGCTTCAAGTTTATCTTGCTGGCACCGAAGGCTTGATGGGCCAAGCACAAACGGAAGCCACAACCGCAGGGATTCCACATACCGCGATCCAGATGGAACACCGTGGGTCGATCGCGCGTCGGATGCAGTGCGTGCATTGCAAGGGCATCACCGAAAATGTTGAAATCGACCCGTTTGTTTGCGCTCATTGCGGCTTGAACCTCTTCGTGCGTGATCACTATTCACGCAGGTTGGCGGCATATCAGGGCGTGTGTATCGACGCAGAAGACCCTGGGAATGTGCCTGCATCGAAAGGAATATACGAATGAGCGGGGCAGAAAAAATTTTGGTAACCGTGACGGATATCGCGCCTTTAAACGCGCTGGTCACGCGGTTCAAATTCGAACGCACAGACGGTGGACTTTTGCCTACATTCTCGGGTGGCGCACACACCGTTGTCGAAATGAAAGATGGCGGCATCACCCGCCTAAACCCCTATTCCCTCATGTCCGATCCTATGGATCAATCGGCCTATACCATCTCGGTGCGGCGCGACGACGAAGGCCGCGGTGGTTCGCTGTTTATGCACCAAAAGGTCAGTGTTGGCGATGAGATGACAATCTCTTTTCCGGTCAATTTGTTCAGCCTGGACCTACGTGCCAAGAAACATCTGTTTTTGGCCGGGGGCATTGGGATCACGCCGTTTATGGCGCAGATCAAACAGCTAGAGCGCACCAATGGTCGTTGGGAATTGCATTACGCAACCCGCTCTGTCGCGCTTGGATCTTATGTGGACGAGTTAACGATAAAGCACCCCAACGAAACCCATGTCTATTATGACGATCAAGCGCAGCGGATCAACCTGAAGAACCTGCTTGATGGCCAGCCTTTGGGAACCCACGTCTATGTTTGCGGTCCTAAAGGTATGATTGACTGGGTACGCACTACGGCGGCTGACGAAGGCTGGCCGCGTGAGGCTATTCACTACGAAGAATTCCTCGCTCCTCAGTCAGGTACACCTTTTGAGGTCAAACTGGCGATCTCCAATAAAGTGATCCAAGTTGGTGAGAACGAAAGTTTGCTTGAGGCCATAGAACGGAGTGGAGTTGACGCGCCCTACCTGTGCCGTGGCGGCGCGTGCGGTCAATGCGAGACACGGGTGATTGATTACACTGGTAACTTCATTCACCGCGACCATTGGCTCGAGGATGACGAACATAAAAGTGGTGAAAAGATCATGCCATGCGTTTCACGATTTGAGGGCAAGACCCTTGTTTTGGATAGGTAACCGATGACCATTCAGTTTAACGACGAAACATTCCGCGACGACTACTCGTTCCATAATTCCGCTTGGGCGATCAAGCGGTTTCCGTTCCCGTTCCACGAAGACAGCTATATGTATTCCGTCAACATGGAGCAGCACCGTGGTGGACCAGAAGGCTCGATCTATGAGAAGCGGTTTGATGTTGATGAACACTATGTCAGCGAAATGCGCGACCGCGCGATGGTCTTGGCGGATGATCCGCTTCGCTGCCAGTCCTTGTCGCATATGACACTGGCGGGTTGGGATCTGTTGGAATTGATTATGGTGTCTAAGTCCGAGGACTATCCTGATCTGTTCGAACTGCACCGTGACGGCGACATTTGGCGCTGGGTGAACAAGCCGTTGGGCATCGACGACACCTTTACGTTTCTTGACGAGGCGACACTGCCATACGGTCCGATGGAATATATCACGCGACAGGCTCAGGGCGATTTCTGTGTTTTGGATCAACGTGATGATAACCTGTGGATGGATGCCGGGATGGTCACAACACAGGCGGATTGGTCGCTCGATTTTGACATCGGCATGAACTTTTTTGAATGGCACGCGCCAGTGCCACTTGCTCATGAAAAGGGCATCTTTGTGCGCGCCTTGAAATTCTTGTTGAACATTCAGCAAGGGTCGCCCGCGCGGCGGCTAAACTGGACGATGACGGTCAACCCGTTGCTGGATACGTCGCCAGAGAATTACCATAAATGGGGAATCCAAAAAACATCACTGACACCGGAGAATATCGGAGCAAAACAGCATCTACGTGTTGAGTTACAGACGTTCTTTCGACTGCCGCGATCCAATGCTTTGGTTTTTCCGATCCGTGCGTATCTGTGCAGTTTCCAAGACATCATGAGCATGCCTAAGTGGGGCCGCAGGTTGCACCGCGTTGTGCGGGATCTGCCAGATGAATTAGCAACCTACAAAGGCTTCATCGATAACCGCCCAATGATGCTCGATTACCTGTCAAAATTCGATGACGGATTGCCAACGTCAGGCGGGATTTGGCCCGAATTCGAGACGGAACCTGCCTTAGAAACCTAGGATTCCTGTGGATAGCTGATTATTGACAAGTAGCGCGCGGGGAGCTTGACCAAAACTTTTGGTCCATGTGGCGCATCGGCGTCGAAAAACAGGGTGTCACCTGGTTTTAGCGAGTATAAGTCATCTCCATGGCGATAGTCGACTTCGCCCTCGAGCATGTAAATCGTCTCGATTCCGCCGTGTTGGAACGTCGGAAAAATGTCGGCTTCGTCAGAAAGCGTAATCAGATAGGGTTCGACTATTACACCGCTGGCATTCGCGCCGATGTGGCCAAGCAAATCGTATTGGTGATTGGCGCGCGTGCCTTCGCGTTCCAACTCGACACCCTCGCCAGCTTTGGTGTGAACAGCCATGCGCTTCTCTTCAAACCCACGGAAAAACGATGTGAGTGGCACCGAGAGAGCATTCGCCAAAGTCTGGAGAGTTGTAAGGGAGGGTGATGTATTGCCGTTCTCAATTTTCGAAAGCATACCAATTGATAGCTTTGTTAGCTGCGAGAGATCTGCAACAGTGATGCCTTGCTTGCGACGAAACGCACGCACTTCGCGGCCAATGGCCACTTCGAGCACCTTTTCACGGGTTTCGCTAACACTATGGGGGTCTTGGTTTAAAGGCGTCGTAAGCATTATTCATCCGTCCGCTTGGTCGAGTTTTGAAATATCGTATCGTTAGCCTGAGGCAAGGTGCCATCCAACGAAAATACATTTTAGACACTGGCCTACCACAAATTATTCCTGATAGGATAATTTTATGAACCAAGTTAAAGCAATTCAAATCGGTTTTTTGATCTTTCCCGGATTTCCGATGGCTTGTCTGACGTCAATGATTGAGCCGCTGCGCGCGGCAAATGAAATTTTTGGTGGAACCGCCTTCGGTTGGAAACTGCTGTCCGAGGATGGTGCGCGTGTTCAGGCAAGCGCGAACGTATGGTTTGACCCCGACTTGGCACTGCGCGAGTGTGAGGGCCTTGACCATGTCTTCCTCTTGAGCGGTCCGTCATCGAAGTTCAACAACCCAACAAAATCAAACGGTGTCCTGCGCAAGCTTGCGCGCCATGGTGTCAGTCTCGGTGCTATTAGCGGCGGGGTTTTTCCACTCGCCCGAACCGGTTTACTTGATAGTCACACGACGTCGGTTCACTGGTGCTATGAAGCGGCCTTTGCCGCGGAGTTTCCAAATCTGGTCGCAACGCAGGATGTTATCAAAATTGACCGCCGTCGCCTAACCGCATCTGGGGCCGCTGCCGCGTTCGATCTGTCGCTCGGCTTGATTTCGGATGCTTTGAATGAGAACGTCGCGACCGAAGTTGCCTGTTGGTTTCAACACCCGCTTGTCCGAGGGCAGGGCGTTACACAGCGCACGCCAACTTTTGCAGCCGAAAGCACAAATGACATGTTGCCGTCGAACGTGCGCGAAGCAGTCTCGATCTTTGCCAGTCACGTCGAGGATACAGTCAACATCGCCGATGTCGCCGCTCAGGTTGGCATTTCCGTGCGCCAACTCGAGCGCATGTTTCTTAAAACGACGGGCACCTCGCCGCACGGTTATTACAAAACACTTCGTATGCAGAAGGCGCGCCAACTGCTCCTTTATAGCAAAGACACGATGGCGCAAATTGCGATTGCCGTAGGGTATAATTCGTCGTCGTCCCTTAGCAAAAGCTATAGAGAAGTTTTTGGCGTTCACCCCAAGGAAGACCGCGACAAGGTGAATATGTTTCGCGTCCGCGACAACGTGATCGTCCCATCGGCCTAAGCGATCGCAAGGGCCGTCGTCAGCAGGGCGTGATGGAGTGTTCTGGCGGAGGCACGAGGTCCCAGAATTCGGATATGATCGTCCGCTTTTCGTCTGATCACAAAACACCCTAAATGGTGGATGACCGTGCGTTGGACGTCACCTGACACCATACTCCGGATAGGAACCGCGCAAATCCGTTCGCAGAAGTCTTCCATTTTTGGTCCAGTGATGTCGAAACATACCCATGCGCCCGATTGTTCGGTCACAGATGCTGCATCGCCCAACTTGGCTTTCAGATCGTCTGCGATCAACTCGTGGGTTTCGCGCGGCGCGCCGATCATCCATTGCTCGGGGCCCATCCAGAACCCAGCCTCAGGGTCGTTGAGAATTGCGCGGCCTGCTTGGGGCACGGCGCCCAGCAGCTTCTTTAACACAGTATTGCATTTCGTTTCATGGCCCAACCGTGCGGAAACCGACGCAAGGGCCAGTCTGTCATTTTCAGCGATCGTAATATGCGCAAAGGCATCGACACGCGGTTGCACGGCGCCGAGTGAGGTAACCGATTTTAATTTATGCACGTAGCCGCTCTCCTTGTGGATCAATGAAATGTGCGCTGACAATTTCAACGGTGGTCGCAATACCTGTCAATGGGCTGACCAGACGCATTTGTTCGCCCAGACGCGAGTCTCCATCTTTCAGGAACCCAAGGGCGATTGCGTGCCCCAAGTTGGGTGAGTAGCACGCCGAGGTCACGTAGCCTTGATCGTGGGCTGCATCAATCGGACCATCTGCGGACATCAAATGTGCGCCGGCAGGGACGGAATCTTCTGCGTTTACGGGCTTTATCCCAACTTGGCGAAGGTCACCCTTGGCATTCAGTCCTTCGCGCTCTGAAAGTTTGGATCCGATGCTGTCTTTCGCTTTGCTTACCATACGGCCCATCCCGAGGGTCTGCGCTGTCGTCGTCCCGTTAAGCTCGTTGCCCGCCGCATGACCCTTTTCGATACGCATCACGCCCAAAGCCTCCGTGCCGTAGGGTGTCACGTCAAACTCCGCGCCGACTTCCATGATCTTGCGTATCAAGGCATCACCATACGCAGTCGGGACCGCAATCTCATAGGCAAGTTCACCGCTGAAAGATATCCGGAATAAACGCGCCCGCAGCCCCTCGCAAACCGTGACGTTAGCGCAACTCATGAACGGGAACACTTCGTTTGACAGATCGGAGTCTGGATCAACTATTTTTTGTAAAAGCGCCCGTGAATTTGGCCCTGCGACGGCGTATTGCGCCCACGCCTCGGTAGTCGAAATGACCTGCACATCCATGTCGGGAAACAGGCATTGGCGTACGAATTCCATATGCCGATAGACGGGCAGGGCGTTGGCGGTGGTTGTTGTGACGACGAAATGATCTTCAGAAAGTCGCGCGGCAGTGCCGTCGTCCATCGCGATACCGTCTTCGCGGAGCATCAGACCATAACGGGTCTTGCCGACTGCCAGCTTCGCAAACCCATTGCAGTAAATCTTGTTGAGAAATATTGCGGCGTCCGAACCTTGCACGTCTACTTTGCCAAGCGTCGTGACGTCGCAGACGCCGACTGAGTTACGGGTCGCTAGCACCTCGCGATCAACGCTTTGCCGCCAGGTTGTTTCACCCACACGCGGGAACCATTGCGCACGAAGCCAGTTGCCAACCTCGACAAATACGGCACCGTGTTCTTCGGCCCAAGTATGAGATGGAGTCAGGCGTTTGGGATGAAACTCTTGTCCGCGATGCCGGCCTGCGAGAACTCCGATAGATGTTGGGGTATAAGGCGGGCGGAAAATCGTGGTGCCGACCTCTGGGATTGTCTTGCCAGTCAGCTCGGCCATGATCGCGAGGCCGCCCATGTTCGAGGTCTTGCCCTGATCTGTCGCCATGCCAAGGGTGGTGTAGCGCTTGAGATGCTCGACGGAACGGAAGCCTTCTTGATGGCTGAGTTTCACGTCCTTGACGGTCACGTCGTTTTGTTGGTCAAGCCACGCGCGACTGCACCCTTCGACATACCAAAATGGTTTAAGCGATATAGGCGCGTCTTCGGCCTGCGGCAGCTTGACTGATTTAGCCTTGATGCCGATATCCTTGAGCGCGGCACGGACGGCTCTGGCACCGCCGGACAAGGCCCCAGCTGTCGACATATCGCCATTTGCAGCACCAGCGACTGTCATGCCGGGGGGCAAAGTGCCGTCGGGGACAAATGCTGCGAGGGTATCGTTCCATGTAGGTCTGCCGCGTTGATGGCAGGTCATATGGACGTTGGGGTTCCAGCCGCCGGAGACACCAAGCGCCCCGCAGTCCAGCGTGCGGATGGTGCCATCAGCCAGCATGACGTCCGCGAACGTCAGACCAAGCCGGCCTTTCGTGTCGATAACCTCGCCATGCAGAACCTCAAAGTCGATGCTGCGCGGCGCGTCCGCGCGCACATCCACAACAGCGCTGATTTTCACGCCTTTTGCATGCAGGTCCCTCGCGGTGCGATGACCGTCATTGTTGTTGGTAAAAATTGCGATACGCTGGTCCGCGGCGGTTGCAAAACGATTCGCGTATGTGCGCATTGCGGAAGCCAACATAATGCCAGGACGGTCGTTGTTGTTAAAGGCGATGGGCCGCTCTATCGCGCCTGCCGCGAGCACCGTGCGTTTCGTGTATATCCGCCAAAGGATCTGGCGGGGCTTATTTTCATCCGGCACAATTTGATGGTCGCTGACGCGCTCAACCGCTCCGTAAATGCCGTGGTCAAACGCACCGATAATCGTCGTGCGTGACATGATGCGGACGTTTGTAAGGCTTGCAAGTTCAGCAATGACACCATCCGCCCAATCGGCACCGGATCGATCCCCAAGCGCGAATGTTTCACTGTTCAAGCGCCCGCCCATCCGAAAATCTTCGTCGGCGAGGATAACTTGCCCACCGCTACGGCCCGCCGTCAACGCCGCCGAAAGGCCCGCTGGCCCAGCACCGATAATCAACAGATCGCAGTGCAGAAACCCTTTGTCATAAACGTCAGGATCGTCTTGCAACGACAGCGAGCCGAGGCCAGCTGCGTGGCGAATGATAGGCTCGTAGATTTTCTCCCAGAACGCAGCAGGCCACATGAACGTCTTGTAATAAAAACCAGCCGCAAGGAAGTTCGAAAACCTGTCATTGATCGCAAGCAGATCGAATTTCAATGGACCAAGCCGATTTTGGCTTTTGGCCAGCAACCCATCATATAGCTCAATGGTCGTAGCACGTGTATTCGGCTCTTGGCGCGCACCTGACCGTAACTCCACCAAGGCGTTCGGCTCTTCGGATCCTGCCGTCAAAACGCCGCGCGGACGGTGGTATTTAAAGGACCGCCCCATCAAGCGGACGCCATTCGCCAACAGCGCAGAGGCAAGCGTATCACCTTGTTGTCCTGAGAAAGACTTGCCGTCGAATTTAAACTTAAGCGGTTGGTCCGGGTTTACTTGTCCGCCGACGAGACGATTGATTTGTGTCATTTGCTGCGCCCTCTACTGCGTGCCACGTCGCGTGCCAACTCTACTTTGGAAATCTCGTGGGTCTGCGTGTTCCGCGTGACAACAAGCCATGATCTGTCGCCTGCCTCATGGAACCATAACTCCTCGTGCCAGCCTGCGGGATTGTCGCGCAGGTAAGCATATTCATAGAACGCGTGTGCCGCATTCTCGGACAGGCCATCGGGCCGATCAATCAATTTTGCGTCGCCTAAATAAGTGAATTCGGCACTATCGCGGGGGCCAAGCAGGGGGTGATCAATAATCATCTGTGTTCGTCCTGTCCCAATGCGTTCAGTGCAGGTTGGGCTGATTGCCCATCCCTTTTTCGTCGATCATCAAACCCTTTTCAAAGCGGTCAAATCGAAATGCCTTGGCTGTGGGGTGCGGCGCGTCCTTGGCCAGAAAATGCGCAAAGCAGTACCCCGATGCTGGCGTGGCCTTGAACCCGCCGTAGCACCAGCCGCCGTTGAAATAGAGCCCGTCAATATGGGTGCGGTCGATGATGGGCGATCCATCCATGGACATGTCCATGACGCCCCCCCACATCCGCAGCATCCGCGCGCGGCCAAATGCAGGAAAAATAGCCATGCCGCCTTCGCAAACGTCCTCAACTACAGGTAAGTTTCCGCGTTGTGCGTAAGAGTTATAGCCATCAAGATCACCGCCGAAGACGAGGCCCCCCTTATCAGACTGACTGCAATAGAAGTGGCCTGCGCCAAAAGTCACGACACCCGGCATTACGGGCTTTAGCCCCTCAGATACAAAGGCCTGCAACACGTGGCTTTCCATCGGCAGTTGCATATTGGCCTTGGACATCAAGCGGCTGGATGAGCCTGCGACAGCACAGCCAACTTTCGTGGCACCGATAAACCCACGAGAGGTCTCAACGCCCAAGCATTTACCATTCTCAATTTTGAAACCAGTAACGTCGCAGTTTTGTATGATATCAACGCCGCGGCTGTCTGCGCCACGTGCGTAACCCCATGCGACCGCATCATGGCGCACCGTGCCACCGCGATGCTGGGCCAAGCCGCCCTTGATAGGGAAACGGGCGTCTTCGGTATTCAAATATGGATACCGTTTTTTAATCTGGGCAGCACTCAACATTTCAGCGTCGGCACCATTAAGGATCATCGCGTTCCCGCGGCGGGTAAACGCGTCGCGCTGCGCATCGGTATGAATCAGATTTAGGATACCGCGTTGCGATACCATCGCGTTGTAGTTGAAGTCCTGCTCCAAGCCTTCCCAGAGCTTCAGGGAAAACTCATAAAACGGCTCATTCCCGTCCAGCAGGTAATTGGAGCGGATGATTGTGGTGTTACGACCGACGTTGCCGCCACCGATCCATCCCTTTTCAAGCACAGCTATACGTTTTTGTTTAAACTCTTTCGCAAGGTAATAAGCAGTGGCAAGACCATGGCCGCCGCCACCAATAATCACGATGTCGTAGTGCGGCTGAGGTTCAGGATCGCGCCACGCTGGTTTCCACCCTTTGTGTCCTGTCAAGGCTTCTTTGATGACCTTAAAACCTGAGTAGCGCATGCTTAACATCCTCTTTGGGACAGCTTCGTTCAGCGTCGCGGGCGCGTCCTTTTGAGATCGGACATAGGTTCATCCAAATGCGACATAAGTGACTTTTTCTGTAACCCCGTGAATATACTGGGAAGAAAAAAACTTGATTGATAGGAAAAAGATGCGACAGTGGATGCGGATGTATACTGGCGACGGAAAAGAATCGCTGAGACGAAAATCCGGCGCTCCCTAGATGGTGGAGCGCAAATTGCGCTGACCAACAGGCGTGTGAAATAAAGGGAGAAGACTTATGAAAAAGATGACAACAGCACTCACGGCTGGCGTTTTGGCACTGGTGCCGTTTGCGGTTTTGGCCGAGGACAGCAGCGATCCGATCGTTATTCCTATCCACAACTGGTCCAGCCAGATCGTGATGTCCAATGTCGTGGGCCAAATTCTTGAAGAAGCGGGCAACAATGTTGAATATGTCACAACAGATAGCCAAGCCGTTTACGAATCCGTCCGCTTGGGCGACGTGACACTTGAGCTTGAAGTTTGGGAAGGCGCATTTGGCGCATCTTTCCGCGCAGCCATGGAAAAGGGCGGCATCGTCGACGTGGGTGACCATAATGCGGTCACACGCGAAGATTGGTGGTATCCGATGTGGACAAAAGACGCCTGCCCGGGCCTTCCTGATTGGAAAGCTTTGAACGAGTGTGCTGCTATTTTTGCGACACCAGAAACAGGTGAAAAAGGCCGTTATCTTGATGGTCCGGTTGACTGGCTCAAGCACGGCGCAGAACGCGTTGAAGCGCTTGGAATGAACTTCCAGGTGATTAATGCTGGATCTGCCGCGGCTCTTTGGGCTGAAATTGGCGCAGCAGAAGCAGACAAAAAGCCTGTAGTTGTGTTTAACTGGACGCCCAACTTTGCCGAAGCCGTATGGCCGGGTGAATTTGTCGAATTTCCGGCTTGGGAAAATGGCTGTGACACCGATCCAGCAGTTGGTCCAAACCCGGATGCGTTGTTTGATTGCGGCAACCCAGCAACGGGTTACCTTAAGAAAGCAGCATGGGAAGGGATGGAAGCAAAGTGGCCATCAGCATACGCTGTGCTGCAAAAGGTAAGCTTCACCAACCCACAAATTGCGGAAATGGCTAAGCTCGTCGACATTGACGAAATGGAGCCGGAAGAAGCCGCAGAGGTTTGGTTGGCTGCCAACCCCGACATTTGGGGTGCTTGGGTCAACTAAGCGAACGTCACTCTAAACGACCTATTCCCCGTCCGGACTTTTCGGGCGGGGAAACTAACAACAAGGATTGCCATGTCAGCCGAGACCCCCGTCATTTCCTGCAAAAACGCGTGGAAGATATTTGGTGCCAATCCCAAGAGGTTCTTGGCAAGCATGGACAAGGGGATGAGTTTTGATGCCATCCGCGAGGCGGGCTACATTGCGGGCGTCAAAGATGTCTCGATCGATGTTCACAAGGGCGAAATGCTTGTCATCATGGGACTGTCCGGTTCTGGCAAATCCACACTCGTGCGCTGCTTTTCGCGCTTACATGATATTACCGGCGGTAGTATCTCCGTCGATGGGCAAGACATTATGTCGTTGCCAGAAAAAGAATTGATTGAATTGCGCCGCTCGAAAATGGGCATGGTGTTTCAATCGTTCGGTCTTTTGCCGCATCGCTCCGTTCTCGAAAACGTGGCTTTTCCGCTCGAAATGAGGGGCCAAGATAAACACACCCGCCGCGAACGCGCACTTGAGGTTATTAAATTGGTGGGGCTTGAGGGCCGCGAAGATTATTTCCCTCGCGAGCTGTCGGGTGGTCAACAACAGCGTGTTGGCATCGCCCGCAGTCTTGCGATTGAGCCCGATATTTGGTTCTTAGACGAGCCATTTAGTGCGCTTGACCCGCTGATCCGCCGCGAAATGCAGGATGAGTTTTTGCGTCTGCAACAGCTTTTGAACAAGACGATTGTCTTTATCACCCATGATTTTGACGAGGCGCTTCGCCTCGCGGATCGGATCGCCATCATGAAGGATGGCACGGTCGAGCAATGCGATACTCCTGATCAGATTGTGCTGAACCCAGCGACGGAATACGTCCGCAAGTTTACAGAAGAGGTCGACAAGGCACGGGTTGTGCACGCGGGCGTCCTCGTTGATCCCAAGGCCAAAGGCACAGGCGATCCAATCGACGCAAAAATGACCGTACACAAAATGGCGCGTATGTTGGTTAATGATAGCCGCGATTTTATTCCCGTAACACGTGCAGGATCACTTCTGGGTGCAATGCCGCGAAAAGCCGCGCTCGACATACTGCTGGGCTCAGAAGAATGAACGCTTCCAGTGCCTCGAGAGGGCAGGTGGCATTTGGTCTGTTGACCGCCGCGATTTTGCTGACAGCATTGCAATACCTCGGCGGATTGCCAAGCTGGATGCACAGGCTGCCCGAAGCCGCCATCCCCAATTTTGCGCTGGCCCTTGATGTGATTTTCAATTTCATCAAAGACGACCTCGGTCTTCTCACGCTGACACGGACACTTACCGAGGGGCTTGAGTGGTTGCTCGACGCGTCAGGTAATATCTTTTACGGCAAAAACCGGTGGCCAAACATTGGGCCCATTCCATGGACTGCGATGGCTGCGGTTGCTGGGGTTATCGGCTACTATCTTGGCGGTTGGAAACTCGCCCTGTTGGGTGGCGGCACAATGGTCTGGACCGCATTGATCGGTCAGTGGAAAATTGCGATGCAGACGATGTCTGTACTGGTCATTGCGGCACCTTTGGCATTTGTCATAGGCCTCGCGCTGGGTATTGCAGCATGGAAATACGCGTGGGTGGATAAGGTTATCAGGCCTGTTTTATCTGTCCTGCAAACATTGCCATTCTTTACCTATCTGTTGCCCGCTGTCATCTTTTTCAAAGTTGGTCCAACGGCTGGGGCGGTGGCGACCACGATTTACGCCATTCCACCTATGATCTTAATGACAACATTGGGTCTGCAAAAAGTTTCGCCCGAAGTGGTTGAAGCAGGCAAGATGAGCGGTTGCACAAAGTTCCAGATGCTGCGCCATGTCTATCTTCCTTCGGCCCGCACCGAAATTTTGGTTGGCGTCAATCAGGTGATCATGTTGTGCCTTGCGATGGTTGTTTTGACGGCTTTCATTGGAATGCCGGGTCTCGGTGCAAAGCTGCTTGCCATGATGGGGAGCTTCAAGCTTGGTCGGTCTTTTGAAATTGGCGTCACAATCGTATTGCTCGCTGTAATGCTCGACCGTATGTCAAAGGCGTGGGTTGTAAAGCAGCCTATGCATTTTGAACGTGGAACGCCGTTTTGGAAACGCCACCAAATGTTGTTGCTTGGCGTAGTCCTGTTTGTTGTTTTCACGCTCCTGTCACTGGTTTTGCCAATTGCTTCAGAAATCGGTCGCGGTCAGGACTTTAGCCAAGGCAAAGAGCTGGACAACTTGATAAAGGGATTCTTAGATATTGAGATCATCAAGTCAACAACGTGGTTCTTGCGGGCATTCGTAAACGTTCAGATTCTCATCCCATTCCGGAATTTTATGCTGTCGATACCGACGCCAGCGTTCATTTTGTTGATTGCGGCGTTTGCCCTCGCGCTCGCAGGCCGCAAACAGGCAGTTTATGCTGTCGTTTTCTTTTCTCTGGTCGCGTTGTCTGGTTGGTGGGATCGCGCGATTATTACGCTTTATTCCGTGATTGCTGCAGTGTCGATTGCCGCAATTATCGGGCTTCCAATTGGCATCGTAGCGGCGCGTTCCGAGAAATGGGCGACACGTGTCTTATTGATCTGCGACACGGCGCAAACTTTCCCAAGTTTTGTCTATTTGATCCCAGCGATTATGCTTTTCGGGATCACTGACATCGCTGTAATCTTCTCAATCCTGATCTTCGCAATGGTGCCATTGATGCGCTACACCATCGAAGGTCTGCGAACTGTCCCGCTGGAGATGACAGAAGCCGCCGATATGTCGGGTGCGACGCGCATGCAAAAGCTATGGAGCGTTCAGCTTCCCTTGGCGCTTCCGACGATGGCAATTGGTTTTAACCAAGCGATCATGTTTGCATTCTTCATGGTTATCATTGCAGCATTTATCGGCACCCAAGACCTTGGACAGGAGTTGCAGCGCACGTTGGCGGGCACCGACCTTGGCAAGAACTTTGTATTGGGGATCTGTGTATCACTTATGGCGTTGACGTTTGATCTTACGATCATGAAGTGGGCGGCAGATAAGAAGCGTGCGTTAGGGCTTCCTTAGGTTTAAATTTGTCAAGTCTAATTGTTCGTCAGACAACGGCATTTTCTTTACCGTGCAGGTGCTAGACAATAGCTTTTCTAGCAATAGCTGCGGATAAAATCCCAAATCCAGCGGCGATCAAAAGTGCAGCGCCATAGCTTCCGTCCCAGTCATAAATTTGGCCTGCGAACCATGGGGCTAACAAACCCGCAATGCCCCATGCAGTGAAGACCCGTCCCAAAACACGTGCGCCATCCTCGCCAGGAAATAGAACTGCAATTGCTGCTGGATAAGTCGCAATTGTTCCGCCGTACGTGAAACCAACGACCCCCAAAAAAACAAGCGCCAGCCCCGGAAATATTGAAAGCGCAAGCAGAGCGGCCGCACCACCAAGCGGCAGGACCGTCAGTATGCTGCGATGCGACACCTTATCTGATAGCCAACCTGAAAGAAGACTACCTATAAGGTTACAGCCAGAAATGGCGACAGCCGCAGTCCAACCCGCGACACCAGCAGTTGCTGCAATTCCTGCAGCGTGTCCGATCGCCATGAGACCCGCCGCGACACCACTCCCATATGCGATCCAGATCATAGCAATGCGGCGCCATTGAACGCCGATAATATGCGGCGCAGGTTGAGCGTAAGAATACCGGGCACCACTATGCGCGGTTAACATTGACGCGCCAATACCAACCAAAAATACCACAGAACCCAAAGTTAACATCGCTGAAAACAAACCTCCCAACGATAGTGCAACCTCAAACCCGTAGGGCGCCAGCACGGCCCCAACGGCATACGCTGCAGTGACAACGCCCATCGCGAGGCCCGGATGGTCTGGGTTGGCGCGCGCCGCAAACTGGAGCCCGAAGCCATACCCCAGACCGTTGGCTATTCCAAAAATGATGCTGTACCCGAACCAGAAGGTTTCGATTTCGTCCGCAAAACCCGCGAGGAAAATCCCAACGACACCAAGGACGGCGACCCACAAATAAATTGTTGCGGGTTGTAGGCGAGAATATATCGCAGGCCCGAACAGCACCGCCAATGTCAGGAAAACCAAACTGGTCGCGTAAATCAAGCTCACGTTGGCGCGAGACGTCGCGAACTCAATCTCAAGTGGCTCCATGAAGACCGAGATGGCATGAATCGAGCCAAGGACCATCGAAACCATCGAAGCCGCGAACAGAACTGTGCGTCCTTGAGGATTAGAAAGACTCATTTCAGGATCGTATCGTAGGGATCGCGAAAAACAAAACCGATCGCGCCTGAATTTAGTGCCGCAACTGTAAATTTTTTTAGAGGAAAAGGAGTTTCGGCCCATACTGGACTTTAAGTAAGCGGCGAAACCCGCCTACTGCGTTCTCCGCGGCGGCCATTCGTGCATCGCGCAGCATTTTCGGTGTTTCGAAGTCTGCAATGCGAGACTAAAATTCTCATCAGATATGACACTGACCGACTACGATATAACAGTCAGCCAAATCACTATCCACTAGTTGCATCAAACAATATCGCGGTCGTGACCTGAGCTTCGGCTCCCGCAGAAACGCGAGCAATCGTCATAGCCCATGAGCCTCCAAGTGCGGCCAGATCGTAATTTACGACGGTGGTGCGACTTACCGCGATCGGGACATCCTCAACTTCACCGATTCCGATCCGCGTTGACCGCCAAATCGTTGCTTGTTTGATAAATTGATTTGCAGCTACTTCCGGATCCCAATAATCGAAAGTGCACAGTAAACGTCTCGTATATAATGTGTTGAAATCACTTAACACCGCATGTGTAAATTCGTCTGGGTCGGTTGCCGTCGCATCATAGACAAACGATCGACTTTCGCTGTTAAAGCTTTGACATACAAGCGTCGCATAGGGCTGGTGATCTGACCAAAGATCTAACGCAAGCCTGCGAAATAGGTCATTTCGGATACCAGCTGGGAGTATCTCATAAATTGAGGTTTCAAGAACATGAACTTCTTGAAATACCGATTCAAGTTCTTCAGGAAGCCGATCGGTATCAGCGGCATGTGCTGCAATAATCGGTAATACTATTTCTGGATCAAAAGGCATCTCTTCCGCTGCAGCCGGAATGGAGTTGAAACCTCCTAAAAAGGCCATAGCAGCAGCTTTGAAAAAGTTCAAAATGAACCACCCAATTATTAGGTCGTCAATGACGACCCGACCAAATATCGATCGAATTTAGGGTAGAACCAATGATGCTCAAGAAGTGCTTTGGAAAATGAAGGCTGTTTGACTTTGGGCTCTTGGACTAAGCCGCTCGCGCGGCAGTGGCGCTTATTGCGGTCGTTCGACCTACTGATTTGACGTTGTTTTCGCGTTTCGAGGCTCTTGCTTGATGATTGGGACCTTCTCAATCGTCAAATAGGAGGTTCCCATGACACAGGAGAAAGTAAGCCCGCTTCGTGAGCGGATGATGGAAGACATGCGCATCCGAGGGATGGGTGACAAATCGCAAAAGGCCCATATCCGTGCGCTCAAGGATTTTACGGCGTTCCGTGGCCGATCACCTGATACTGCAGAGCCGGATGATCTGCGCGCCTATCAGTTGCACATGGCGGATACGTTCGTAACACCGTCGGTCTTCAACGCTCGGATCGTGGCGCTTCTGTTCTTTTTCTCGATGACGTGCGATCGCGACAGGATGAAAAAGTACATGCAGTTCCGTACCGGGCCACGCAAATTACCCATCGTTCTCAGCGTTGAAGAGGTCTCGGCCTTGCTGGTCTCAGCACCCGGACCTGGCCTCAAATATCGCGCGGCATTGAGCATTGGCTATGGGGGTGGCTTGCGCGCGTCTGAGGTAACACATCTCAAAGTTCGCGACATCGACAACGACCGC
>TARA_R110002051_G_scaffold44533_1_pt1 | contig 31383 bp, 32 predicted proteins | sample TARA_R110002051 | Tara Oceans TARA_R110002051 (sample SAMEA4397023) | marine metagenome | biome: Polar Biome; feature: [MES] marine water layer (ENVO:01000295) within the mesopelagic zone...; material: water (ENVO:00002006), including particulate matter (ENVO:01000060) such as...... | reverse complement strand
GGCGGCGACGCTGGTGCTGGCGGTGGCACTGACCTGGAGCCTTGGCCGCAGGGCAGAGCCGATGGTGATTGCGGTGCTTCTCAACGAGGCCGGTGACGTGCAGGCGGTCGTCGAGGATTTCGGCAATGATACCGCCAACATCCGCCTGCTGGCCGACATCGCGGTTCCCGACGACAAGGCAGTCGAGGTCTGGACGCTTCCCTCCGCGGAGATGGGACCGGTGTCGCTGGGTCTCCTCGAGGAGGGCCAGTCCGGGCGCTTGAAGGCGCCGCCGCTGCCGACGCCGCAGGATGCGCAGCTTTACGAGATCACGCTGGAGCAGGCGGGCGGCTCACCGACCGGGCGCCCAACAGGACCCGTGCTGGCCAAGGGCTTTGCGAAACTGCCGCGCTGAGGATCAGGCGAGCAGGCTGCCGTAGCGGACCGAATAGATGCGGTCGCGGCCGAGCAGATGGGCAACCAGGGTCTCGCGATCGAAGAGGCCCTGCATGGCCCTGTGGTTGAGGTCGAGACCGCCGGCCAGGACGCCGAAGGCCGGCATCAGCAGACGCGCGCCATCCGTCGCGAAACAGGGACGGCGGACGTATTTCTCGCGCCGGCGAACGGTGGCCGAAGGGTGCAGGTGCCCGGCGATCTCGCCCTTGCCCGAAATCAGGCTCGGCTCGTGGCGGAAGGCCAGACCGCCATGGGCGAATTCGTCGGCGCATTCGCCCGGCAGGTCGACGGTGCCGTCGGGATCGTGGTTGCCGTTGATCCAGATCCAGTCGCGGCCGCGCGCCATGCCGGCAAGCAGCGCGCGCAGGTCCGCCGGCAGGTGCTCGGAGCCGCTGCGATCGTGAAAATTGTCGCCGAGCGAAATGACGGTCTTCGGATCGTAGCGGGCGATGACCGCGGCCAGGATGTTGAGGGTGGCGATGGTGTCATAGGGCGGCAGCATCATACCGCGCCGGGCAAAGGCTGCCCCTTTTTCCAGATGCAGGTCGGAGACCACCAGCAGCCCGCTCTCCGGCAGGTAGAGGCTTCCGAGCGGGTCGCAGATCGCGACCACGTCGTTGACGACGATCTCTTCCGCACCGGCGGCCTTGCCGATCATGTTTGCGGTGCGGGCGGCGAGGCCGAGGCGGTGCATCAAGGTCGTTTCGTCTTTCCGTTCGGCAGTCGAGCGCACTGCCGTGTCTGCCTGTACTCGGGGTCCCGGGCGAGACGACGCGGGAGCCCTAGGGTGCCATGGCTTCCGCGATCAGCTCTTCCGCGGCCTCCGCCAGCACTGCGTCCTGGGCTTCGCCCGGCACCGTTTCCCGGCCGATCTCCAGCATGATGGGAACGGCGAGCGGCGAGACACGATCGAGGTCGCGGTGGGTGATGTGCCCCTTGATTCTCGCCAGCATATCGCCAAGCCGGCCGATGTCCAAAAGTCCGGATGCGGCATCGCGCCGCGTCGCTTCCAGCAGGATGTGGTCCGGCTCGTGGCTGCGCAGCACGTCGTAGATCAGGTCCGTCGAGACGGTGACCTGGCGGCCGGTCTTCTCCTTTCCGGGGTGGCGGCGCTCGATCAAGCCGGAAATCACGGCACAATTGCGGAAGGTGCGCTTCAGCATGTAGCTTTCGTCGAGCCAGGCCTCGAGATCGTCACCCAACATGTCCTCGTCGAACAGATCGCCAAGGCTAAGCCGGCCCTGGCCGATCATGCCGCCCAGGTCATTCAAGGCCCAGACCGCCAGCGAGTAATCGGTGGCAACGAAGCCGAGAGGGCGCGCCCCTGCCCGCTCCATCCGCCGGGTGAGCAGCATCCCGAGCGTCTGATGCGCCAGCCTGCCCTCGAAGCAATAGGCGATCATGAAGAAGCGCTTGCCGCGCGGGAAGGTCTCGATCAGCAGCTCGTCCCTTGCCGGCAGCATGGAGCGGTCCTTCTGCAGCGCCAGCCAGTCGCGCACCTGATCCGGAAGGGCCTGCCAGCGATCGGGATCGGCCAGCATGCCGCGCACCTGGTCGGCGAGATAGGTGGAGAGCGGGAACTTGCCGCCGGCATAGGCGGGGATACGCGGGTCCATCGAGGCGGCGTTGGAGACGAGGCATTCGTTTTCGCGGATGCCCTCGAAGCGCAGCACCTTGCCGGCAAACAGGAAGGTGTCGCCCTGCACCAGCTGTTCGAGGAAATACTCCTCGACCTTGCCGAGCGACAGGCCGCCGCGGCCGATGGTGCCCCGGGCATTGCGCTTGACCAGCCGAACGTTCAGCTCCGTCGCCTCGACGATGGTGCCGAGGTTCATGCGGTACTGCTGGGCGATCTGCGGATTGGAGACGCGCCAGCGGCCCTCCGCGGTCTTCCGGATCTTGGCGTAGCGCTCGTAGGCGCGCAGTGCGTAGCCGCCGGTCGCCACGAAATCCACGGCGCGTTCGAACATCTCCCAGGAAATCTCCGCATAGGGAGAGGCACTGGTGATCTCCGCGTAGAGCTCCAGCGGATCGAAGGGCTCGGCGCAGGCCATGCCGAGGATATGCTGGGCGAGCACATCGAGCGCGCCCTCGCCCACCGGCGGCGTATCCTGGGCGCCGAGATAATTGGCGTCCAGCGCCGCCTGGCATTCCATCACCTCGAAACGGTTGGCCGGAACCAGGATCGCCTTCGACGGCTCGTCCATGCGGTGGTTGGAGCGGCCGATGCGCTGGGCAAGGCGCGACGCCCCTTTCGGCGCACCGACGTGGACGACGAGATCGACGTCGCCCCAGTCGAGGCCGAGATCGAGCGTCGAGGTGGCGACGACCGCCCGCAGCTTGTTGGCGGCCATCGCGGCCTCCACCTTGCGGCGCTGGCCGGCGTCCAGCGAGCCGTGATGCAGCGCGATCGGCAGGTTGTCGTCGTTGATCGTCCAGAGCTCCTGGAAGAGGAGTTCTGCCTGGAAACGGGTATTGACGAAGATCAGCGTCGTCTTGTGCCGCTTGATCTCCTCGTAGACCTCCGGGATGGCATAGGTCGAGACATGGCCCGACCAGGGAATGCGCTTGTCCGTGTCGAGGATGGTGATGTCCGGCGGGGCACCGCCCTGGACATGCACGAGGCCCGCTGGCGCCGCCGGGTGCTCGCCCTGGGGAACGAGCCAGCGCTGAAGGTCCATCGGGTGGGCGACCGTCGCCGAGAGGCCGATCGTCTGCATCTGCGGCGCATGGCGGCGCAGGCGGCCGAGCCCCAGCGACAGGAGATGGCCGCGCTTGGAGGTCACCAGCGAATGCAGTTCGTCGAGGACGACGTACTTCAGGTCCTTGAAGAAGCGCTCGGCTTCCTTGTTGGCGAGCAGCAGCGCCACCTGTTCCGGCGTCGTCAGCAGGATATCGGGCGGCGAGAGCTTCTGGCGCTGGCGCTTGGCCTGCGGCGTGTCGCCCGTGCGGTTCTCGATCGTGACCGTCAGCCCCATCTCCGAGACGGGCTTCATCAGGTTGCGCTCGATATCGACCGCGAGCGCCTTGAGCGGCGAGATGTACAGCGTGTGGATGCCGGTGAAGGCCGAGCCGGGCGGCATCTTGCCGCGCCGGGTCAGGTCCGTCAGCGACGGCAGGAAGCCGGCGAGCGTCTTGCCGGCGCCGGTCGGCGCGATCAGCAGCATGCTCTCGCCGGCGGTGGCGCGGGAAAGAAGCTCGAGCTGATGGGGACGCGGCTGCCAGCCCTTCTCGGCGAACCATTTCAGGAACGGCCGGGGCAGGAGCGCGGCATCACGGCCGGACGATGGGGGTATGACGAGATCCACCCGCATAAAATAAGCAGAAGCCGGCGAAAAAGAAGTGCCGGTCAACGCTTAATGGCCGAGAGGGTCAGCGGCCATGCCTGCGGATCAGTTCAGGGCCGGTGTCTTCATCGGCGGGCCTGCCGGTGGCAGGCTTGCGGGGGTGACGGCCGTCGACGGCGTCTTCTGCTTGTCTGCTTCGTTGTGCCACTTCACGGCTTCCCTGGCCTCGACGCGCGCCTGCTTGCGATGCTTGCCCTGCGTCCACCAGGTGCCGACCGAGCCGATGGCCATGCCGAGGATCAGCGCCAGCATGAGAAACAGGAAGAAAGGTGCCGTCAGCGACAGGACACTGTCCTGCGGGCGGAAGGGATTGAGGGCCAGGGTGACGCTCTGGCGGTTGGCGACCGAAAGCACGACCAGCAGCACGCCGAGCGGCAACAGTATCACCAGATAAACGATCTTCTTGAGCCTCGTCATGTCTCTCCGCCTTGTCTGCGCCCGTGGCGCCCTGCACTCCCAAGGCAGAATAGGCGCCTGCCGGCGCCTTTCAAGAGCATCTGCCGATCAGAGGTGGTCAGCGTCAATCCGCCTCGTCCTCGAGACCGGGATTGAGACGCTCGCGCAACTCCTTGCCCGTCTTGAAGAAGGGTACCCATTTTTCCTCGACGAAAACAGACTCGCCGGTGCGCGGGTTGCGGCCCGAACGGGACGGACGGTTCTTGACGGAGAAGGCGCCGAAGCCGCGCAGCTCGACCCGGTTTCCTGCCGCCAGAGCATCGGTGATCTCGTCGAGAACCGCGTTGACGATATTCTCGACATCGCGGTGGTAGAGGTGCGGATTTCGTGCCGCCACGATCTGGACCAGTTCCGACTTGATCACGTTTGCCCCCTGAAAAAGCTAGATTTTCACTCGTGGCCAACCTGCCAAACGGAGACCAGACCGTCAAGGAACAACTTCTCGCCCCCGAACGGCCGCAGCGCCGCGGGACCCAGCACATCGGCCAGGCCGGTCAGCCGGAAAAACTGGGCCATGGCGCTGGCAAACCAGAGCGAGGAGGCGTCCTCGCTGTCCTTCCACTCCACCATCGGCAGGTTCTGGCTGACGCCCTTGTCCGCCAGATAGGCGCGGATTTCGGTTTCGCCGCCGAGCGTATCCACCAGCCGGGCTTCGAGCGCCTGGCGTCCGGTGAAGATCGAGCCGTCGGCAAGCCGCAGCGCCTCGTCGCGGGGCAGATTGCGCCGTTCCGCCACGAGATCGACGAACCAGTTGTAGCTGTCCATGATCATCGAGCGGATCATCTGCTGTGCTTCTTCGCTGGGCGGGTGGAAGGGAGAGGGTTCCGCCTTCAGGGGCGACGACTTGATCTCTTCCAGCGAGATGCCGACCTTGTCCATCAGCTCCTCGATCTGAGGGTACTGGAAGATCACGCCGATCGAGCCGGTGATCGAGCTTTCGCCCGCCACGATCGTGTCGCCGGCGGTGGCGATCATGTAGCCGGCGGAGGCCGCCAGCGTGCGGATGTCGGACACGACCGGCTTCTTCTCGGCCACCGCACGGATCGCCTTGAAGATCCGCTCGCCGCCATAGGTGGTGCCGCCCGGCGAGGAGATGGAGACGACGAGCGCCTTGGCGTTGGGGCTGTCGCCGATCTCCTTCAGCCGCTCGAGAAGCTCCGTATCGTCCTGGATCATTCCGGAGATCTTCACGTGGGCCACGTGCTGAACGGCCGAGCCGCCCTCGCCGCCGCCGAGCCGGTGAAGGGCAAAGCCGAGCCCGATGATGACCAGCAGGGCGAGAACGCGCCAGAAGCTCAGCTTCCGGCGCAGGCGCCTGCGATCGAGAATTGCCAGTTGATCCATGGGTTTCCCTTGCTTGCCGCGGGCTCTACGGAGCATTGCCCCTCCGTGCGCGACTGCTATCACGATTTTATGTGGCCCGTTATTGTTTGTTGATGCATAAAAAACCATATTGCGCTGAAATACGGAAGCCACTCCGCCTTCCGCCCGAGACTGGCGCAGACAAAAACGCGGACATGCAAGGAAACACGCCCAGCCGATGCTGCAAAGACTGCTGAAATCACCGGTGCAGGCCTTCGCGGGCCCAGCGGACGGCGACGCCTACCAGGCGGCGCTCAGACACTCTGCGCGCGTGCGCCGGCTCCGCATCTGGCTGCCGATCACGGCAGGCCTGATCTCGGCGGTATTCATCGGCGTCTCCGTCATCCGTGCCTATCTTCCGGAAGACCTGTCGATCGAGAGCGCGCGCATCGAGGACGGCAAGATCGTGATGGAGCGGCCGGCGATTGCCGGGCGCAACGACGACGGCATCAGCTATTCGATGACGGCGGTGCGGGCGCTGCAGGACATCGCCAACCCGAACATGATCACGCTCGAGGACGTCAAGGCGGCAGTCCCCGTCAACGAGGACACCATCGCGCGCGTGGTGGCGACGGCCGGCATCTTCGACCGCGGCACCGACCGCATGCAACTGACGGCGCCCTTCGACGTCAACCTCAGCAACGGCACGACCGCCAAGTTCCAGTCTGCAGACCTCGACGTCGTCAACGGCACGCTCGACACGGCCGATCCAGTTGCAATCACGACCGAGCAAGCCTCTATTGTTGCGCAGTCTCTCAAGATAGCAGATAAGGGCAAAACGATTACCTTCGCCGGACAGGTCAGGGTAAACATCGACGCGACCGCCATCCGAAACCAGGGCAACTAGAGCTGACCACCATGATCATGTGTCGAATTGAAAAGATCTCAGCTTCCGTGCTCTCAGCAGGCCTTCTGTGCCTGGCCCTGGCAGCCCCGGCTGTAGCGCAGAACACCACCAGCCAGATGAGCGGGATGGCGCTCTCGAACGACGAGCCGATCCAGATCGAGAGCGACCAGCTCGAGATCAAGGAGCAGGAGAAGAAGGCCTATTTCACCGGCAACGTCAAAGTGGTGCAGGGAACGACCACCATGCGCGCCGGCAAGATGACGGTGCTCTATACTGGCGAAGGCGCTTCGATGACGTCGGGCAGCACCGACATCGACAAGATCTTCCTCGACGACCAGGTCCTGCTGACCTCCGGAGAGCAGCAGGCGACCGCCCAGAAGGGCGAGTTCGACATGGCCAGCCAGACCTTCGTGCTGTCGGGCGACCAGGTGGTTCTCTCCGAGGGCAACAACGTCTTCAAGGGCTGCAAGCTGACCGTCCTGATGAACACCGGCGAGGCCAAGCTCGACGCCTGCGGCGGTCGGGTGGAAATCCTGCTCGATCCCAAATCGCGTCCGCAGCAATAACAACGGCAGCATCGTGAAGTTTTCCCTGTCGAACATGCTGGGCAAGAAGTCCGGCCAGCGCGAACCTTTCTCCGTCAGCGACAAGGCGCGCTACGAGGGCACCCTCGTGGCACACGGGCTGTCGAAGACCTATGACACGCGGCGCGTCGTCAACGGCGTATCGCTCGTCGTGCGGCGCGGCGAGGCCGTCGGCCTGCTCGGTCCGAACGGTGCAGGCAAGACCACCTGTTTCTACATGATCACCGGGCTGGTGCCCGTCGACGAGGGCATGATTGCCATCAACGGCAACGAAGTCACCAACATGCCCATGTACCGCCGCGCCCGCCTCGGGGTCGGCTACCTGCCGCAGGAAGCGTCGATCTTTCGCGGCCTGACGGTGGAGCAGAACATCCGCGCCGTCCTGGAGGTCCATGACCGCAACCGTGACCGGCGCGAAAGCAAGCTCGACGAGCTGCTTGCCGAATTCCACATCGGGCATCTGCGCAAATCTGCGGCAGTCGCCCTTTCCGGCGGCGAGCGGCGGCGTCTGGAGATCGCCCGCGCGCTGGCGACGGATCCGGCCTTCATGCTGCTCGACGAACCCTTCGCGGGCGTCGATCCGATTTCGGTCTCCGACATCCAGAATCTCGTGCGGCACCTGACGGCCCGCGGCATCGGCGTGCTGATCACCGATCACAATGTGCGCGAGACGCTGGGCCTGATCGACCGCGCCTACATCATCCACGCGGGCGAAGTCCTGACCCACGGGCGCGCCAACGACATCGTCAACAATCCGGACGTCCGGCGACTCTATCTCGGCGACAAATTCACGCTCTGAGCAATAAAATGCGCTTCGCCCCTCCAGGCGCTTGACCAAATCTCTCAAAAAAGCAATTTTTGGGCCAAGTTGAAGTCTCGTCCCACGGGAAGTCGACCGTGTAGGGAGTGTGCGTCCGCTATGTCCTTGTCCGCCGGCCTTTTTCTGAGACAAAGCCAGTCGCTGGTCATGACACCGCAACTGATGCAGTCCATCCAGCTGCTGCAGATGACGCATCTTGAGCTCAACAGGTTCATTTCGCAAGAGATCGAAAAGAACCCGCTGCTCGAACTGGCGCCCACCGATGCGGCAGATACCGTCGACCGTGCCGCACCCGAAGACTTCAGTGCCCGGGAGGACGTCGCCACCGAGCCCGCAGGCACGGGCGACGAGGATGGCGAATGGTACGGCACCCAGTCGGAGGTCGGCGCCGCGCATCTGAACGAGAGCGACTCCGGCTTCGACAATCTCTTTCCGGACGACAAGCAGTCGATCAAGGCGGATGCGCCGGAGCTTCTCAGCCAGTGGAAATCCATGCCGGGCGCCGAGGCGGGCGAGGACTACGACCTCGACGACTTCGTTGCCGGCCATGTGAGCCTGCGCGACCACCTGTCCCAGCAGATCCCCTTCCTGCTGCAGAGCGCTGCCGACAGGCTGGTGGCCCAGCACCTCGTCGACTGCGTCGACGAAGCCGGATATTTCTGCGGCGAACTTCCGGAGATCGCGGCCCGGCTGGGGCGTGAGCCGCAACAGGTGGAGGATATCCTCAGGGGCCTGCAGTCACTCGATCCGCCGGGTGTCATGGCGCGCTCGCTGCGCGAATGCCTCGCCATCCAGCTCAGACAGCGCAACCGCTACGATCCGGCGATGGAAGCGCTCGTCAATCACCTCGATCTCCTCGCCCGGCGCGACTTCGCGATGCTGCGGCGCCATTGCGGGGTGGGCGACGAGGACCTTCTCGACATGCTGGCGGAAATCCGGGCGCTCAATCCGAAGCCGGGGGCCAACTTCCAGCGCAGCGCGTCCGAGACGATCTCGCCGGATGTACTGGTCTTTCCCGCGGCCGGCGGCGGCTGGAAGATCGAGCTCAACCCCGATACGCTTCCCCGCGTGCTCATCGATCGCGAGTATTTCCGGACGGTCTCGGCCTCCTGCGGCCGGCAGAAGGATGACCAGGCGTTTCTTTCGGACTGCATGCAGAGCGCCAACTGGCTCACCCGCAGCCTGGACCAGAGGGCAAAGACCATCCTGAAGGTGGCAACGGAAATCGCCCGCCAGCAGGACGCCTTCCTGACCCACGGCGTCGACCATCTGCGGCCGCTCAACCTGAAGACGGTGGCCGATGCCATCAAGATGCACGAGTCGACCGTCAGCCGCGTCACGTCCAACAAGTACATGCTGACGCCGCGCGGGCTCTTCGAGCTCAAGTATTTCTTCTCGGTCTCGATCGGGTCTGCCGACGAGGGCGGCGACAGCCATTCGGCGGAAGCCGTGCGCCACCGGATCCGGGCGCTGATCGCGCAGGAAACGCCGGAGGCGGTGCTTTCCGACGACGACATCGTCGTCAGCCTCAAGAAGGGCGGCGTGGATCTCGCCCGCCGCACCGTCGCCAAGTACCGGGAAGCCATGGACATCCCCTCCTCCGTCCAGCGGCGGCGGGAGAAGCGGGCGATGGCGAAGTTCGCGACGGCCTGAGCCTCTTGTTCAGCGGACCACGTAGCGGTCGGTGCGGTGGTTGATGGCAAGCGTCAGGTTCAGGGTCGCTGCCGCCAGAACGGACAAGGCGATGACGACGGGGCTTGCGACCAGGAACGAGAGCGCCAGCACCACGAGATCCAGTCCGAGCTGAACGAAGCCGGCGCGCCAGCCGAAACGATCCTGCAGATAGAGCGCAAGGATGCCGAAGCCGCCGAGCGATGCGCGGTGGCGGAAGAGCGCCAGCATGCCCGTGCCGATCAGCAGCCCGCCGAAGAGCGCTGCGGCGACCGGATGCACATGCTCAAACGAGATCAGTGCCGGCAGGATCTCCGTCAGCAGCGAGGTGACGGCGACCGCCGTGAAGGTCTTGACCGTGAAGGCAAGACCGAGGCGCCGATAGGCGATCCAGTAGAACGGCAGATTGAGCAGGAAGAAGACGAGGCCGAAGCTGAGGCCCATCGAATAGCGCAGCAGGAACCCGAGGCCCGCGGTTCCACCGATCAGGAGATCGGCGGCCGACAGCATGGTCACCCCGAGCGCTGCCAGCATGCTGCCGGCGACAATGCCCTGCACGTCCTCGATGACGGAGTGGCGGTCCGGCGTGGAGGCCCAGAAGCCGATCGGTGTCTTTTCTCCGCCTTCCTTCGTCATCAGCGCACCACGATATAGCGATCGGACCGATGGTTGATCGCCAGGAAGATGTTGAGAACCACGGCCCCGACGAACGACCAGCCGACGATCTGCGGCGAGACGACGAAGAAGGCGCAGACCATGACGCAGAGATCGAAGGCGAGCTGGATGAGGCCGGCCTGGATGCCGAAGCGCTCCTGGATGTAGATGGCGAGGATGCCGACGCCACCGAGGCTTGCCCGGTGCCTGTAGAGCGCCAGGAGCCCGTAGCCGAGCAGCAGGCCACCCATCAGGGCTGCCCAGCCCGGGTGCAGATACTGGATCAGCAGGAACTTCTGCTCCACCTCGGTGATCAGCGAGACGAGGCCGATGGCGATGAAGGTCTTGAAGGAGAAGGCCCAGCCGAGCCGCCGGAACGACAGGTAGTAGAACGGCAGGTTGACGAGGAAAAACAAGAGACCGAAGGAAATGCCGAAGGCGTAGTGCAAGAGGAAGGCCACGCCGGCGGTGCCGCCGGTCAGCAAGCCGACCTGATTGAGGAAGTAGAAGCCGAGGGCGGCGACCAGCGCACCGGTCGCCAAGCCTTGCGTGTCCTCCAGCAGAGTATGCTGCGAGGGATCCGCGCTGTAGAACCCCAGGCTGCGCTTATGGGCATGCTTCTGCTGCGCCAAGTGATGCCTCGATCTTCAAGATGGTCAAACTGCCATAAAGCGTTGCCGGGCAGCGTTCAACGGCCCACGGCGGCGGGTTCGTCAAAACGCAACAATGTGCGCTCCGGCAGAGACTTCCGCGACAGAAACAATATGCCGTGGACGGGTTCGCCGCGGTCGAGCCGAATGTCCGTCCGCATCACGCTGGTGGTTTCGAGTCCATGAAGCGCCAGCAGCTCGCGCACGTAAGCTTCCGAATGGGCGTAGCGCAGGGATTCGCGCAACTCAAAGCCCTGGTCGCCCGTCGCCTCCTCGAACGAGAACGCGAAGTGGCCACCGGGAACCAGAAGGTCTCTCACCAAGGGGAACAGGGTCTCGAGCGACCCCAGATACATCACGACGTCTGTCGCGCTGACGAGATCGGCGCGGTGCCGGGGGAGTTCTTCGCCGAAGAGACCGGACTCGGCCTCCGACAGGCTGAGGTCCGCCTGCTCCAGATGATCGTAGATCTTCTTCTGCTCGGCCTTGGCGAGCATGTTGGCGGAGAGATCGAAGCCTTCCAGACGTTTCGTCACCGCGCGGATCTCGGCTCCGAACAGACCGGTGCCGCAGCCGAGGTCCACGGCCAGTTCGAACGGCCCCAGCCCGACCACCATGTCGGCCAGCTTGCCGGGCACGCTGTATTCCAGCTTCTCGACGAGCGCCTCGTCGAACCGTTCCGCATAGGCGTCGAACAGGCTCTCCACGTAGCGGCTCGGCGGCTGGTCCGGCACGTCGGCTGCCCCCAGAAGAGCAAGCTTCAGGCGGGCGCCGAAGGCATCCTCGGCATCGAGGCTCAGCACCTGCCGATAGGCGGCGACGGCACCGCCCAGTATTCCATTCTTCTCTCGATATTCGCCGAGCTGGAACCAGCCGGCCGCCCAGGAGGGCACAAGCTCCAGGGCCTGCTCGACAAGCTCCGCCGCCGCCGGCAGATCGCCGGCTTCAGCGAGCATGCGTGCGTAATCGACGCGACGGTCGGCAATGGCATCGCCGGAGGATAACTGGCTTGGCAGCATGATATGTCTCGAGAGGGTGCGGGTTCTTGGCTGAAGCCACAAAAAAACACAAGTTCTATTTGAGGAGCATTGCCTTCAGCGCAGAGGAACGGGCTTGCGGGCAACGGGCCTGCCGCTTATCTCTGCCTGCACAACGGAGAATCTGAGAATGGCGGAACGGGTTAATCGGGTTCTGGGCGATACGCCTGGACGGACCATCGTGAAACTGATCGTGGTTTCGCTGGTGGTCGGCTTCGTGATGGCCTTCTTCGGTCTCGACCCATGGGACATCGTCTACAGCATCCGCAATTTCGTTCTCGACCTCTGGTACCAGGGCTTCAACGCGCTTGGCCGGGTCGGCGACTACCTGATCCTCGGCGCGACGATCGTCATTCCGATCTTCATCATCCTCAGGCTGATCAGCTACTGGCGCTAGGCATGTCAGACGCGATCCTCATGCCCTCCCGTCGGGGCGTCCTCATCCTGTCGGGACTTGCTCTCGCTCTCGCCGGCTGCTCGACCATCGGCGCCCTGGCGCCGATGGATGGCGCGGAAGACGAGACCGCAGCCGCCCTGCCGCTCGTCAACAGGGTGCGGGCCGAGCGCGGACTGTCGCCGCTTGCCGCCAAGGGTGCCGCACGCAGCGCGGCCGCCGAACAGGCGGTGCGGATGGCGAAGGCGGAGCAGATGACGCATCTGATCGGGCGCGGGGACGATTTCAAGTCGCGGATGAAACGCCGCGACGTGCCGCTGCCGGCAGCCGAAAACATTGCCAGCGGCCAGAACTCCGTGGAGGATGCCGTCGAGGCCTGGATCCGTTCACAGAGCCACCTGACCAATATGCTCGGCGCCTACCGGGGGCTGGGCGTGGCCATGGCCCGCTCCACAGCCTCGCGGCCCTACTGGGCCATGGTCCTCTCCGCCTGATGAGCGCGACGGGCGAGGCGGCTCACGAGACACGGCCCTTTCCGGTCACCCACAGGCTGGTGCTGTCGATCGCCGTACCGATGACGCTCGGCTTCCTGACGACGCCCCTGCTCGGCCTTACCGACACGGCGGTGGTGGGACGGCTCGGCCAGCCGGAGGCGCTGGCGGGGCTTGCCATCGGCGCCATCATCTTCGATCTCCTCTATGGCAGCCTCAGCTTCTTTCGCACCTCGACCACAGGACTTGCGGCACAGGCCTTCGGCCGCAACGATCCACGCGAGCTGCAGGCCGTGTTCTGGCGGGCGCTGCTCAGCGCCGTCGGGCTGGGGCTGCTGATGCTGTTCCTGGCGCCGGTCATCCTGGCTGTTGGACCGGACCTGATGACGAACGACGCAGCGGTTGCGGATGTGGTGCGCAACTACTTCGGCATAAGGGTGCTTTCCAGCCCCGCCACCTTCGTCAACTTCGCCGTCCTCGGCCTCGTCTTCGGGCGTGGACGGGCGATGCTCGGCCTTGGCCTGCAGATCCTGCTCAACGGCACCAACATCCTTGTTTCGATCTACCTCGGCCTGGGCCTGGGCTGGGGAATTGCCGGGGTGGCTTGGGGTACCGTCTGTGCGGAAGTGCTTGCGGCAATCGTCGGGCTCGTCGTCGTGATGCGCGGCTTTCCCGCCGGAAGCCGGCCCGCGCGCAGCGAGATCCTCGATCCGGCCAAGCTGAAGCAGCTTTTCCAGATGAACGCCGACATCCTGATCCGGTCGCTCGTCCTCAACGGCGCCTTCGTGACCATGACGCGGATCGGATCCAGCTTCGGGGCGGTGACGCTGGCGGCCAATGCCGTGTTGATCAACGTCTTCATGCTGTCGGCCTTCTTCCTCGACGGACTGGCGGGCGCCGCCGAGCAGCTTTCGGGGCGCGCGGTCGGCGCCAACTTCCGGCCCTCCTTCGACCGGGCCCTGAAGCTGACGGCCGGCTGGTCGTTTGCCATGGCGGGCGTGCTCAGCGTCTTCTTCCTGGCGGCGGGCGTGCCGATCATCGAGGTGCTGACGACATCGGAGGAGGTGCGCCAGGTGGCGGCGCGCTATCTGCCCTGGGCCGCCCTCACCGGTCTAACGGGGGCGCTCGCCTTCCAGATGGACGGCGTCTTCATCGGCGCCACCTGGTCCCGGGAGATGCGCAACATGATGCTTCTCTCGTTTGCCGCCTATTGCGCCGCACTTGCGGTGCTGGTGCCGACGCTGGGCAACCACGGGCTGTGGATGGCGATGAACCTGTTCCTGCTCATGCGCGGCCTGTTCCTGTTGGCGCTGGTGCCGCGCAAGACCGCTCAGAGCTTTCCGTCGGCCCAGTGATCAAGACGGCTGTCGCGCAGGTCTCGGATCGAGGCGACGCCCTCGCCGTCGAGCAGACGTGACAGGCCGCCCAGGATGCGGGCCGGCAGGCCAGGGCCTTCATAGACCATGCAGGAATAGAGCTGCACGAGATCGGCGCCGGCGCGGATCTTTTCCAGCGCGTCCTCGGCACTGCCGACACCGCCGACGCCGATGATCGGCATCTGCGGGCCGACGCGGCGGCGCATTTTCGCAAGCACCGTCGTCGAGAGGGCAAAAAGCGGCGCACCGGACAGGCCGCCTGCCTCCTTCGCCTGCGTGGCATCGGCGAGGCCGTCGCGCGACAGCGTGGTGTTGGAGACGATCAGGCCGTCCAGATCATGGGCGAGCGCTTCGGCCGCGATGTCGTCGAGGCCCTCTTCCGGCAGGTCCGGGGCGATCTTGAGGAAGACCGGCAGCGGCCGTCCCAGACGGGCAACCTCCTGCGCACGTGCCGCAAGGACCGCGTCGAGCAGGGCCTTCAGGCTGTCGCGGGCCTGCAGGTCGCGCAGGCCCGGCGTATTGGGCGAGGAAATGTTGACGGTGAAATAGCTGGCGAGCGATGCGAAGCGGCGGATGCCGGCGACGTAATCGGCGACGCGGTCGTCGCTGTCCTTGTTGGCGCCGATGTTGACGCCGACGATGCCGCCGGCGCCCTGACGCGCCGAAAGCCTGGCGTGGGCGGCGTCATGGCCCTCGTTGTTGAAGCCGAGGCGGTTGATGACGGCACGGTCGGCCGTCAGCCGGAAGATGCGCGGTTTCGGGTTGCCGGCCTGCGGCTTCGGCGTCAGCGTGCCGACCTCGGTATAGCCGAAGCCCAGCCGCAGCAGCGCATCCGGCACTTCGGCGTTCTTGTCGTAGCCGGCGGCCATGCCGAGGGGGTTCGGGAAGGAGAGGCCGGCCACCGTCTGGGCAAGCCGTGGATCGGGCTTCAGGTGGCACGCCGGCAAAAGGCCGCTCTTCAGGGCGGCGATCGACATGCCATGCGCCGTTTCCGGATCGAGCAGGAAGAGCCCCTGGCGGGCGAGATCCGACAGACGGCCGATCATGCCATCTCCTCCGGGAAGCGATGCGCGCCGTCGGCTCCCAGCGGCAGCGGCCGTTCCCAGATCACCGCGTCGAGAGGCAGAGCGCCGTAGAGATGCGGGAAGAGATCACCGCCGCGGGAGGGCTCAAACTTCAGGGCCTCACCGAGAGCGTCGCCATCGACGGCGAGCAGCATCAGGTCCTCGACGCCGGCAAAATGCAGCCTTGCGGTCTCGCGGGCCTGGGCGGCGGTGGAGAAATGGATGTAGCCATCCTGCAGATCGATCGGCGCGCCGTCGAAGACGCCTCTTTCCCGCGCGGCCTGCCACAGAGTTGTCGGAACGATCTTGTAGACGATATTGGGCATGGGGCAGCTTTCGATCGGGCGCTGTGCTGTAAAACGATCTGCGGTTTGCCGCAAAGGCTGGCGCTTGTCCAGCCACAGACGGAGGACGACATGACGATGAGACCGCTGCTGCTATCACTGGTACTTCTGCCCGGCATGGCGCTGGCGCAGGATGCCGAGACCTCGCGCTTCCAGCTGGAGAGAACCGAGACCGGCCTGGTGCGCCTCGACCGGCAGACCGGCGCCATGTCGCTCTGCCGCGAGGACAACGGCACCCTCTCCTGCCGGATGGCGGCGGACGAGCGCGCAGCCTATGAACAGGAGCTCGATCTCCTGACCAAGCGGGTGACGGCGCTGGAGGACAGGATGGCTGCAGAGACCGCCTCCCGTGCCCTGCCGGACGAAGCGGAGATCGAGCAGAGCCTGACGATCATGGAACGCTTCCTGCGGCGCTTCATGGCGATCATCGAGGACTTCACCGAGGACCGGCAGCCACAGGAACCGGGACCCAGCCGGACCTGATCCCGGCGGTTCTTCCCGTGGTGCTGATGCATCCGACCCGAAAGGCTATTGTTTCCAGCGCTCTGGAAGCGTAGAAGAGGGAAGGCGACATTGCGTCTATGCTCTTGGGAGGGAGCGTTAGAATGCAGACACTCACGATCATCATCGCAGACGACCATCCGCTGTTTCGCGGCGCGCTGAAACAAGCCGTGCAAGGTCTTTCCACCGATCTCACCATCATCGAAGCCGGGGATTTCAACGCCGCACGCGCGGCGGCGCAGACCCATCGCGATGCGGATCTCTTGCTGCTCGACCTCGCCATGCCGGGCGTCAGCGGATTTTCCGGCCTGATGTCCCTGCGGGCCGAGTTCTCGGGATTGCCGATCGTGGTGGTCTCGGCCACCGATGACGGCGCGACCATCCGCCGGTCGCTGGAACTCGGCGCCTCCGGCTTCATCTCGAAATCCTCCGGGCTCGACGATATCCGGACCGGCATCTATGCCGTCCTCGACGGCGACATCTGGGCGCCCGAGGGGCATGTGCCCATGTCGGACGAGGAGCCGGGCATCAGCGAACTCCTGGAACGGCTGCGCACGCTGACGCCGCAGCAGAGCCGCGTCTTGAACATGCTGGGCGAGGGCCTGCTCAACAAGCAGATCGCCTATGAGCTCGGCGTGTCGGAAGCGACCATCAAGGCGCATGTGTCCGCCATTCTCCTGAAGCTCAACGTGGACAGCCGGACGCAGGCGGTGATCAAGCTCGGCAAGATCAACATGCCGCTGGTGGCGTAAGCGGCTGTCGGGCAAAGAGGATTTTATTCCTCGTCGCCCTTTACCAGCCGCCCCGCTTTGGCTAGATTTGAGACAACCGGCTCGCGTTGCGGGCAGGCCGACGGCAGGTGCGCGCAAGACGGCCCAAGTTGTCGGATCAGGACCAAGTCAGGGCGCGAGGAGCCGGCGGGACGCTACCGGACCTTGAGCCGGAGAACCCACGGCCATGCTGTCACACGAGACGATCTGGCACGCCCTCGACGCCCTCGCGGAGCGCCACAAGCTGACGGCCTCGGGGCTTGCCCGCCGCGCCGGTCTTGATCCCACCTCGTTCAACAAGTCGAAGCGGCATGGCCCGGACGGGCGGTTGCGCTGGCCCTCCACCGAGTCGATCGCCAAGGTCCTCGAGGCGACCGGTTCCAGCGTCGAACAGTTCCTGAGCTACATCCCCTCCTCCCGTTCGCATCTGCCGGAAGGCGCCTTCCCGCCGCAGATCGGGACGATCCCTCTGCTCGGGTTTGCCCAGGCGGGCGCCGGCGGCTTCTTCGACGACGGCGGCTTTCCCGCCGGCCAGGGCTGGGACGTGGTGGAATTTCCCGCCTCCCCGGCGCGCAAATCCGGCGTCTATGCGCTCGAGGTACAGGGGGATTCGATGATGCCGCTCTACCGCGACGGCGACGTGCTGATCGTGGAGCCAGGCGCCCAGGTCCGGCGCGGCGACCGGGTGGTGGTCAAGACCCGCGAAGGCGAAGTGATGGCGAAGATCCTGATGCGCCAGACGGCCAAGACGATCGATCTGCATTCGCTCAACCCGGAGCATTCGAACCGCAGCCTGGACCTTGTCGAGGTGGAGTGGGTGGCCCGGATCATCTGGGCGAGCCAGTAGGAATATAAGCTTTCACGCTTCAGTAGAGGTCGTTGGGGAAGTAGCGCAGGTAGATGTCCTGCAAGCGGCCGTTGCGGGACAGGACGGCCAAGGCGTGATCGAAGGCTGCTGCCAGCGCCACATCGTCGGCCTGCAGCATGACGGCCAGTCCTTCGCCCAGGAAATGCTCCGAGAGATACGGCCCCCCGAAGAGCGCGCAGCATCCCTCCGCCGACTCGCCCGCGACCCAGAACGGGAGCCGGAGCCCATCGGAGAATACGGCATCCACCTTGCCCGCCTTCAGCGCCTCCAGCATGACCTCGTGACTTTCGAAGGTCACGGGAAAGATCTTCGGGAAGAAAGCCTTCAGCATCGCCGCATGCGCGGTGTCCTTCACCACACCGACCGGGCGCCCGATCAGTGCCTCCGGCCCCTCGCCGGCGACCGGCCTGGAGACAAGGCGCGCAAAACGGGCCGGAACGGTCAGGTAGGGACGCGAGAACGTGAAATCTTCCCGTCGTTCGGCGTCGATCGCAACCCCTGCCATCACCGCCTCCCCGGAACCATTGGCCAGCGCCTTTTCGAGGTCTTCGAAGGGCATCGCCTGGATCTGGCACTTCGACTGAATGTCGAGCTCGGCACAGATCTCGCGGGCAAGATCGACATTGAAGCCGGACAGGCGGCCGGTCTGATCGGCAAAGTTGAAGGGCGGAAAATCGATCGTGGTGAGGATGCGCAGCCGCACGAGATTGGAGAGGTCCGGTCGCGGCAGCCGCTCCCTAGCGTCAAACAGGACAGGAAATTCGTGCTGGTCGGCGCGTGCCGCGCCGGGGGCGAAACAGGGTGCAAGAGCCAGGACCAGGACAACCAAAAAGGGAAGTCTCCCCCGTGTTTTCAGGGGTGAAAGCAGAGGGTGCATCTTTATGTTCCGAATTGGGACAGTCTGGTAACGGTGGTGTATCAGAGTCATGCGTCTGGGGGAATATCCGCAAGCAGCAGGCTCCCCTGACGGCGCCGGCGAGCTTCGCCCGCGTGCCGTGACGGCCAACGGGCTGGACAGGTCGAGACCGGCATCGGTCGGCGACGAAAGCGCGGCGTTGCAGTCGCTCGGGTTTTCCAAACCGCTGATCGAGAGGCTGTCGAAGCGGGCGCGACAGAACAACACGACGCTCGAAACCGAACTGCTCCATCACCCGGGAATTCAGGAAGATGCCTACTACGGCGCGATGGCGCGGTTCCTGCGGCTTCCCTTCGCAGACCGGATCGACGCCGGCACGGTGGTCGATACCACACATCTCGACACGCAACTGCGGCGTCCGGCGATGGTGCGGCTCCAACATGCGCGAACGGCGCCGCAAGTTGCGATCGTTCCCGAAGCCGGAAGGCTGGCGGAGCTGGCGGCGGCGCTGATCAACCTGCCGATGCTGGGCCGCGATCTGACGATCACCACCCCGAGCGCCATCCGCAAGGCCGTCTGGGCTGCCGGGGCGACGCGGCGCGTGCGCGAGACCGTCGCGACGCTGTCGGAGGACCGGCCACAGTTTTCCGCCCGGACGGTCGTCACCGGTTCACAGGGATTTGCCGCCGGGATGATCGTGGCGCCCTTTCTCATCGCGCTCCTGGCCGCGCCGGCGCTGCTCCTGCCGGTTCTGCATCCGGTGATGTCCTATCTCTATCTGGCAGCGCTCGGCCTGCGGATCCTGGCGCTGATCCACCGCAAGCACGAGCGGCATATCGAGCCGCCGCCGACACCGGGTCCGCTTCCGACCTATACCGTGCTGGTCGCGCTGTACCGTGAAGCTGCCGTCGCCGCCCAGCTGATCGCCTGTCTGAAGCGCCTCGACTGGCCGGTCTCGCTTCTGGACATCAAGCTCGTCTGCGAAGCGGACGATGCCGAAACCCTGGAGGCGCTTCGCGCCATGGCGCTGCCACGGCACTTCGAGATCGTCGAAGTGCCGGCTGCCCACCCGCGCACCAAGCCCAAGGCGCTGAGCTATGCGCTCCCGGGCGTGCGCGGCGACTACCTGGTAATCTACGATGCGGAGGACCGGCCGCATCCCGGCCAGTTGCGGGAAGCCCATGGCCGCTTTTCCAGCCTGCCCCCGGATCTGGCCTGCCTGCAGGCGCCGCTGGTCATCGCCAATGGCAGCTCGTCCTGGATCAGCGCCTTGTTTGCCCTCGAGTATGCGGCCCTGTTTCGCGGGCTGCTACCGATGCTGGCTCATTACGGCCTGCCGATGCCGCTCGGAGGAACGTCCAACCACTTCCGCACCGCGCTTCTGAGACAGGCCGGCGGCTGGGATCCGTTCAACGTGACGGAGGATGCCGATCTCGGCCTCAGGCTCTTTCGCCTCGGCTACCGATCCGCCGTGCTGCGGCGGCAGACGCTGGAGGATGCGCCGGTCCGGCTGTCGATCTGGATGGGGCAGCGGACGCGCTGGTTCAAGGGGTGGGTCCAGACCTGGCTGGTGCTGATGCGCAGGCCCAAGCGGCTGCTGGGCGAGATGGGACTGCGCGGCTGCCTGATCTTCCACCTGATGATCGGCGGAATGCTGCTGTCCTCCCTGCTGCATCCGCTGATCTTCGTCTTCCTGGCCCAGGGCGCGCTGGCAATGATGGCGGTACCGGCGAGCGGCATCCCGGCCGGGGTGCTGGTGCTCTTCTGCGTCGACGCCTTCAACATCTTCGGCAGCTATCTCACCTTCGTCGCTCTCGGCATCAGTTCCATGACCGATCATGAGAAGCGGCTGGTGGGAGGGCGCTGGATGGCGGTTCCGCTCTACTGGATGATGACCTCGCTGGCCGCCTGGCGGGCGATCCTCGAGCTGCGGTCGCGGCCGTTCTTCTGGCAGAAGACGCCGCACGAGCCGGCACAGTAGCGACCGCGCGTAGAGCCGGGACGAATAAAAACCCGTGGGGCACTTCTCATCGGGTGGGGCGGCTCTATCTCCCTGAGTCTAAACCACTTTTATTAGGATCCCCTCATGTCTGTACTTGTCAGCCTGCTCATTACTTTTCTGGTTGTCGTCCTCGTCCTCTACCTGATTGCACGCCTGCCCATCGACGGCCGCGCCAAGCAGATCGCCCAGGTCATCGTCATCATCATCGGGATCATCTCGCTGCTTCGCTACCTGGCGGTGTTCTGAGGCCCGGCCAGGCACACTCCGCCGATGCGCTTTCCAGGGCATCGGCAACTTTGGCTGCGCCCTGGATCGACGACAACTCATGTCGCAGACATGCGCACCCTCTCGCCTTCCGGCGGGAGGTCCGATGCCGCGGAGAGAGACGCCGGTGATTGAGGGAGGTCCTGGTTTTCCAGCACTTTCCGGATAGGGGCGTCTTCGACGCGCTCGACCCGAGGCTATCACCCACGAAGTGTTACCTATGTTTCCGGGTCGACGAGGGGAAATGGTGCCGCTTGCAGGACTCGAACCTGCGACCCCATCATTACGAATGATGTGCTCTACCACCTGAGCTAAAGCGGCCCATGCAGCGCCAGCGTCGGCTGCAAGGTGATGCGGCTGATACAGGCAAAGAAAGCCCATTTCAAGCCGAGATTTGCGGCGCGGCGCATTTTCCCCTTGCCGCCAACCCGGAGCCGTCAGGCGCAGATGCGGCTGCGCGCCGCGATGTATTCCCGCTCCAGTCGGTCGACCAGCTCCGATACCGGCACGACCGCCTTCACCGAACCAACGCCCTGTCCGGCGCCCCAGATGTCCTTCCAGGCCTTCGTCCCGGTCGTTGCCTTGTCGAAGTCCATCTTGGAGGGATCGGCGACCGGCAGGTTTTCGGGATCCATACCGGCCGCGACGATCGACCCCTTCAGGTAGTTGCCGTGGATGCCGGTGAAATAGTTCGAATAGACGATGTCGGCAGCCTGCGATCCCGCAATCATCTGCTTGTAGTCCTCCGAAGCGCGGGCCTCCTCGGTGGCGATGAACGGCGTGCCGACATAGGCCATGTCGGCGCCCATGGCCTGGGCCGCGAGAATGCCGTCTCCGGTGCCGATGGCGCCCGCGAGCAGCAGCGGCCCGTCGAACCATTCCCGGATTTCCTGGATGAGCGCAAAGGGCGACAGCGTGCCCGCATGTCCGCCGGCACCGGCGGCCACCGCGATCAGCCCGTCGGCGCCCTTGCGGATCGCCGAATTGGCGTGCCGGTTGTTGATCACGTCGTGCAGCACGATGCCACCGTAGGAATGCACCGCCGCGTTGACCTCCGGCACGGCCCCGAGCGAGGAGATGACCACGGGCACCTTGTATTTGACGCACATCATCAGATCGTGCTCGAGCCGCTTGTTGGACGGATGCACGATCTGGTTGACGGCAAAGGGTGCCGCCGGTCGGTCCGGGTTTGCGGCATCATGGGCGGCCAGCTCCTCGGTGATCATCGCCAGCCACTCGTCGAGCTGGCTTTCCGGTCGCGCATTGAGGGCCGGAAAGGCACCGATCACGCCGGCCTTGCACTGCGCCAGCGTCAGCGCCGGGTGGGAAATGATGAACAGCGGCGATGCGACGACCGGCAGGCGCAGTTTCTCCCTCAGGATGGGCGGCAGCATTCGGTGATCCTCCTCAATTGACGTTTACGCGCACGTAAGAAGCTTAGCAGAAGCGCCAGCCATGGAAAAGAGCGGCACGGAACGTGCCCGCAGGGCAACGCGGAGCCTGGCCCCAGTTTAGCCGGAATAGGAGTGCTTGCAGTTCGCGACCGGAAAGATTACCGAAACGTGAACGATGGGCTCGTCCGGAGCGAAACAGAGCAGGGACTGATAGTGAGCGGTTTGGAGACAGCGATCAGGAACGCGTTGGAGAAGTCCAACCGCGCCAATCCAGAAATTCGCGCGCGTATCTACCAGTCGGCGCGGCAGGCCCTGGAGTCCGGTCTTGTCAAGCAGGGGGTTACCGATGCGCAGATGGTCGCGGCGCAGCGGCAGCGCCTGGAGCTGAAGATCCGCGAAATCGAGGGCGAGGAGCGGAGCAGAGCGGCGCCAGCCATGCCTTCGCCTTCGCCGTCACCCCTGCCACCGGCAGCGCGCGAACCTTTGGCGCCGCAGGCTCAGCGCGCGGCGCCGTCGCCGGCCGCTCCCGAGGAAGCGTCCCTTCTGGGCGGCGCCATGCGCGATGACGCCCGCGACAGGGCGCCGGGATCGCGGGCATTCGATGGTTCGAGCCTTGATTCTCTGCGGGCGGAGCGGGATGGCGCGCCGGCGGCAGCGCCCCTGTCGGACATGCCCGCGGGCAAGACGCGGAAACGGCGACACCGTTTCGGGCGCGAGGACACCATCCTCGATGCGCCGCCGGAACGGACTGCCAAGCCGCGCCGCCGCCGCGGGTTTTTCTCCGTGCTGGCCGCCTGGCTCGTGTTCTTCGGCCTGATCGGTGCTGCCGGCTGGTGGGCCTATTCCTCAGGTCTGGTCCAGCAGTCGCTGGATCAGGCGATCGAGGCGGCCAGCCAGTCGACGCGCAACCAGTCGTCCGGCCAGCAGGGGCTCGGGCCGCAGGTCGGGTTTTCGGCGGACTGGCTGCCCATTTTCGACGGCACCAACATCGCGGCCGTCCAGGCCTCCGCTCCCGCCACGATGGAACCTGTCACGACAGCCAGCGGTGCGGCGGTGCGGCTGGCATCCGGCGCCGTCGACGCCACGGGAGATATCGCGGTCGAAATCCCCGCAAGCGTTCTTGGGCAGTTGGCCGGGCAGACCTCGACCATCGCACTGACGGTGCAGTCGGGTGCGGAGTCCGGGGTGCAATTCTCGGTGCGCTGCGAATTCGCAAGCCTGGGGACCTGCTCCCGCCACCGGTTTTCCGCCCATCAGGAAAAGGCCGATGCCCTCTTCCGGGTGACCTTCGATGCGTCGGCTGCGCCCGGAGCATCCGGTCGGCTGTTGATCAACACCAGCGTTGCGGGCGAAAGCAATCCCGTTCTCCTGTATGCGGTGCGGATCCTGCCGGGCCAGTAGCCACGCCTCAGTCCAGGAAGGCGGGTCCCTCGCCGATGATGCGGTTATCGATGTCGCCGATCACCTCCTTGTCGCGTCCCTCGTAGTCGATCGACAGCAGCAGGTGGCGGATGACATTGATGCGGGCGCGGCGCTTGTCGTTCGCCTTGACCACCATCCACGGCGCCTGCGCCGTGTGGGTCTTTTCCAGCATTCGGTCGCGCGCCTTGGTGTAATCGTCCCACTTCGTCAAAGCCGCGACGTCCATCGGCGAGAGCTTCCAGATCTTCAGCGGATCATGGCGCCGGTCGTGAAAGCGCTTCAACTGCATCTCGCGCCCGATGTTGAGCCAGAACTTGAAGAAGTGGATGCCATCGTCGACGATCATCTCTTCGAAGTGCGGCGTCTCCCTCAGGAACTTCTTGCACTGGTCGGGTGTGCAGAAGCCCATGACCGGCTCGACGACGCCCCGGTTGTACCAGGAGCGGTCGAAGAGCACGGCTTCGCCGGAGGTGGGGAAATGCTCCACGTACCGCTGGAAATACCACTGGCCAGCCTCGGCCTCGGTCGGCTTGGGCAGCGCGACGATGCGCGCGGAGCGCGGATTGAGGTAGGCGCGGATGGAAAAAATGGTGCCGCCCTTGCCGGCCGCGTCGCGTCCCTCAAACACCGAGATCATCCGCTTGCCGCTCGCGTTCAGCCAGAACTGCAGCTTGATCAGCTCGATCTGCAGGTTCTCCAGCGTCTTCTTGTAGTCGCCCTTGTCCATCTTGTCGTCGTAGGGATATCCCTCGGAGCCGAGTGCAGCCTCGTGGACCCAGTCCGGCAGCTTGGGATCGTCGATGTCGAAGGCGCGCTTGCGCCCGCCGATGTCGAGTTCGACCGTGCGGTCCTGCTTGTTGCTGGTCATCGATGGCACTCCTTTGATCGGGCACTGCTTCGCGAAGCTGCGGGCAAGACACCCAATTTATCCTTCATCCACTGGTCGTCGATGTATATCTGTCATCTAAGCCGTCTAAGAGCCGAAATTTGGATCGGGAGGTGGATCGTTTATGGGATCTGAATGGGGAACCTGGTTGAACAAGCGGTTCGGCGGCAGCTGGCCGCTGCTCTTTGCGTTGTCGCTGGTGGGCGTGCTCTCGGTCTTCGCCGGCGTTCCTGCCTGGCAGGCGGCGCTCGGCTGGTTCTTCCTGGTCGGCCTGACATTGGTCGGCGACCACCGTCCGGAGCCGGAGACCAATCCGAGCGAGGCGGAGGACGAGACGCGCGACCCCAGGCTGCTGGACGAGATCTCGGCCACCATCGACGCATTGGAAACGCCATCGCTTCTCCTCGACCAGGAGGCCAATGTCCTCTTTCAGAACCGCGCGTCGGACCGCCTGCTCGGAGCCTTGCCCATGGGCGTGCATGTCTCGGCAAGACTGCGCTCGCCGGCCGTTCTCGACATGGTGCGCGAAACCCTGGCGAACGGCAGGCCGAACCAGATCGAGCATGCGGAGCGATTGCCATCGCAGCAGGTCTACATGGTCCGCATCGCGCCGATCGAACTGAAACGAAGCGGAAACCTGGGGCAGCTCTATCTCCTTTGCTTTCGCGACATCTCGGAGCTGCGGCGGCTCGATCAGATGCGCAGCGATTTCGTGGCCAACGCCAGTCACGAGCTGCGCACGCCGCTGGCGTCGCTACGGGGCTTCATCGAGACCCTCCAGGGGCCGGCCAAATCCGATCCCAAGGCACATGAACGCTTTCTGTCCATCATGCTGGACCAGTCGACCCGCATGAGCCGGCTCGTGGATGACCTGCTGTCGCTCTCGAGACTCGAACTGAAGGCGAATGTGGCGCCGGAGTGCAAGGTCGACCTGGTGCCACTGCTGTCGCATGTCCGGGATTCGCTTGTGCCGCTCGCAGAGGAGCTTGGCGTGAAGATCAACCTGCATTTGCCCGACGTCCCGGTCGAAGTGACCGGCGATCGGGACGAGCTCGTCCAGGTGTTCGAGAACCTGATGGAGAACGCCTGCAAATATGGCCAGGAGGGCGAGCGCGTCGACGTCTACCTGAAGGCGGCCGAGGCCCGCCCTGTGGAGGTCACCGTGGTCGATCACGGGCCGGGGATTCCATCCGAGCATGTGCCGCGCCTGACGGAGCGCTTCTACCGCGTCAGCGTTGCCGATAGCCGCTCGAAGAAGGGCACGGGCCTCGGCCTCGCCATCGTGAAGCACATCCTCACCCGCCACCGCGCCCGCCTCATCGTAACCTCCGAAGTCGGCAAGGGCAGCCAGTTCACCGTCCGCTTCTGACGCGGGATCGACGCGGACCGCGCAAGCGCGTCGCCGCTCCCTCCCCTTTCTCGACCGTCTGGGACGAAACAAAAAAGCGGGCCGAGGCCCGCTTCATGTTCGTGCGCTTCTGCCTGCCGGATCAGGCGCGGGCAGCCGCCGCTCTACGGCGTTCGGCGACCGGCTGGTAGGCCAGCTTGGCGTGATAGCCGCAGTAGGGGGACGCATCGGCTGCATCGACGCCGCAGAAGTGGAAGTCGTCCTTCAGAGGGTCGCCCACCGGCCACTTGCAGGTCCGCTCGGTCAGATCCGTCAGCGTCAGCTTGCGGGAAATCGGCACCACGACGCTGGTGGAGGGAACGTACTGCAGCTGCGGCACGCCATCGACATCTTCCTTGAGCGCGGTGGCACCAACGGTGCGGGCGACCGTGCGGGTGGCGACGCGGGCCGGGTAGTTGGCCGGACGGACCGGTGCGGCGACCCGCTTGGCGGTGCGTGTTGCAGCGGAAGATCCGCCGGCCTTCGCGCGGCCCGGCAGGTTCAGCCGGTGAACCTTGCCGATGACGGCGTTACGGCTGACGCCGCCCAGTTGTGCAGCAATCTGGCTGGCGCTGAGGCCCTCGGCCCAGAGCCTCTTCAGCCGTTCAACGCGCTCGTCTGTCCAATTCATGCCCGTTCTCCGCCTTTTGAACGTATGGCATGCAGAATCCCTCACCGTTGGCGCGAGTTATATTTCGCGCCAGCCACTATATATAGGCTTTTGGTGACTAGTTCCGCCGCATGCAGTCTAGTTGTTGATTGCTAAACTACTGGTCGGCAGACTCCGTGGCAAGAGTCGCTGGAATCCCTGCGAATCGATTTCAGGGTTTTCCCCAACTTGCTGGGTTGGCGAGTCATATTTGTCACAATGAGTCTGACTGCGTGAGAATGTGGATTTGTTGACATCCTTCGGGGAAATGGAGATAGTGCCCGCGCCGCCCCCAGGGCGGCATTTTTGATTGGACTGCAGCTCCCAAAGGGCAGCGATCAACGAAGGAGTTACGCCGCCATGGCTGATCCCGCACTGTACGACACCTACAACCGCGCGCCGCTGCGTTTCGAGCGAGGCGAAGGGGTGTGGCTGACGACGGAAAGCGGCGAGCGCTATATGGACTTCGCGGCCGGCATCGCCGTCAACTCCCTCGGTCACGCACATCCCCATCTCGTCGCGGCGCTGAAGGACCAGGCGGACAAGCTCTGGCACCTGTCCAACCTCTATGACATTCCCGGTCAGGAGCAGCTGGCGCGGCGTTTGGCTGAGGCCACGTTCGCCGACAAGGTGTTCTTCACCAATTCCGGCGCGGAGGCGCTCGAATGCGCCATCAAGACGGCGCGGCGCTACCAGTACGTCAACGGCCACCCGGAGCGCTTCCACATCATCACCTTCGAAGGCGCCTTCCACGGGCGCACGCTGGCGACCATCGCAGCCGGCGGCCAGCCGAAGTATCTCGAAGGCTTCGGCCCGAAGGTCGAGGGCTTCGACCAGGTCCCCTTCGACGATCTCGACGCCCTGAAGGCCGCAATCACCGATGCGACGGCAGCCATCCTGATCGAGCCGATCCAGGGCGAAGGCGGGGTGCGTCTGGTATCCAAGGAGTTCCTGCGCACGCTGCGGGAGATGTGCGACGAAAACGGGCTGCTGCTGATCCTCGACGAAGTGCAGTCAGGCGTCGGCCGGACCGGCAAGCTCTTCGCCCATGAATGGGCCGGCATCACGCCGGACATCATGGCTGTCGCCAAGGGCATCGGCGGCGGCTTCCCGCTGGGCGCCTGCCTTGCCACGGAAGAGGCCGCCAGCGGCATGAAGGCCGGCACTCATGGCACGACCTATGGCGGCAATCCGCTGGCCATGGCCGTCGGCAATGCGGTGCTGGACGTCGTCCTGGCCGACGACTTCCTGGAGCAGGTGCGCGACGTGGCGCTGGTGTTCCGCCAGGGTCTCGAAAGCCTCAAAGACCGGTTCCCGGACATCATCGACGAGATCCGTGGCGAAGGCCTGATGCTCGGCATCCGGACGAAAGTGCCCAACACCGAGCTGCTGATGGCGATGCGCGGCGAGCATCTCCTCGGCGTTCCGGCCGGCGACAACGTCATCCGCCTTCTGCCGCCGCTCGTGACCACCGCCGAAGAGGCGCGCGAAGGCCTCGCCCGCATCGAGCGGGCAGCCGAAGCGCTCGGCGAAGCTGCCCTGAAGAAATCAGCGTAAGGAGTGGAGGGCTATTGCCCTCGTCGATTGAACATGGCCTCACCAAAGCACTTTCTCGATCTCTCTGCCGTTTCTGCCGCCGACCTGCGGGCCATCATCGATGATGCGCGCGTGCGCAAGCAGGCCACCAAGGCCGGCACGGCCGACAAGCCGCTGGCCGGCAAGATGCTCGCGATGATCTTCGAAAAGCCGTCGACACGCACCCGCGTCTCCTTCGACGTCGGCATGCGCCAGCTCGGCGGCGAAACGCTCTTCCTCTCCGGCACCGAAATGCAGCTCGGCCGCGCCGAGACGATCGGCGACACCGCCCGGGTGCTGTCGCGCTACGTCGATGCGATCATGATCCGTACCACGGACCATGCGCGGATGCTGGAGATGGCCGAGCACGCCACCGTCCCGGTCATCAATGCACTGACGGATGACACCCATCCCTGCCAGATCATGGCCGACATCATGACCTTCGAGGAACACCGCGGGCCGGTCGCCGGCAAGACCATCGCCTGGACGGGCGACGGCAACAATGTCCTGCATTCCCTCGTCGAAGGTGCAGCCCGGTTCGGCTACCGCATGAACATGGCCGTGCCGCTGGGCTCGGAGCCATCCGACCGGATCCTCAACTGGGCGCGCAACAATGGCGGCGAGATCATGCTCTACCATGATGCCGAGCGCGCGGTTGCCGGCGCAGACTGCGTCGTGACCGACACCTGGATCTCGATGAACCAGGAGCACAAGGCGCGCGGTCACAATGTCTTCCAACCGTTCCAGGTCAACGCCCAGCTGATGAAGCAGGCGGGCAAGGATGCGCTCTTCATGCACTGCCTTCCGGCGCATCGTGGAGAAGAGGTGACAGACGAGGTGATCGACGGCCCGCAGTCGGTGGTTTTCGACGAGGCGGAGAACCGGTTGCACGCGCAGAAGTCCATCCTGGCCTGGTGCTTCGGCGCCGTCTGAGCAACCGGCTTGATTTTCGCGAAAATCGACCCCATCTGTCGCCTTTCGCAAGTGCCGCCCCGACGGGCGGCCCCACACCCATTGCCGACATCTTTTTGCACCGCAGCGGTTCCGCACGAGCCTGCGCCTGTGTAGAAGCTGGACTGGTCGGCGCGAAGGAGCAAGCCATGGCGGAAGCCACCGTTGAAATCACCGATCTGGATCTGGCCGGCGACGACAAGGTCGTCCCGTTTCAGGTCGACGGGTTGGATGTGCGCGGCCGCGCCGTGCAGCTTGGCCCGCTGCTGAATTCCATTCTGGCGCGGCACGACTATCCCGCCCCCGTTGCGCGGCTGCTGGCAGAGGCTATCGTTCTGACGGCATTGCTGGGCACCTCGCTGAAGTTCGAGGGCAAGTTCACCATCCAGACCAAGGGCGACGGACCTGTCGACCTGCTGGTGGCGGACTTCTCGACGCCGGGTAGCCTGCGCGCCTATGCCCGCTATGACGAGGAGGTCCTGGAAGCAGCGATTGCCTCCGGTGAAACCTCCCCGGAGGACCTTCTGGGCGAAGGCGTACTGGCCTTCACGATCGACCACGGCCGCGGCATGCATCCCTATCAGGGCATCGTGCCGCTCGACGGTTCGTCGCTGGAGGAGATTGCCGGCGTCTATTTCCGCCAGTCCGAGCAGATCCCCACGAAGGTACGCCTCGGCGTGGCGGAGCTTTTAGACCGCGATGCCGATGGCAAGCCACGCCACAACTGGCGCGCCGGCGGTATCCTTGCCCAGTTCCTGCCGCAGGCGCCTGACCGCATGCGCCTGCCCGATCTCCACGGCGGCGATGGCGATGAGCGCGAACATGACCAGCCCGACGACGATTCCTGGGCGGAAGCCCGGATGATGCTGGAAACCATCGACACCGATGAACTGACCGATCCACAGGTGCCGATCGAGCGCCTGCTGTTCAGGCTGTTCCACGAGCGTGGCGTGCGGGTCTACCAGCCGCAGGCGGTCGCCGACCAGTGCAGCTGCTCGCGCGACAAGATCAAGAGCGTTCTGGATGGTTTCAGCGCAGAGGAGATCACGGAGAGCCTGGAGGACGGCGAGGTCGCCGTCACCTGCGAATTCTGCTCGACCACCTACAAGTATCGAGCGGACGAGTTCGAGACGGCCTGATCCAGGCCATCCTGCCCAAGGCGCGCGCCTGCTAGTTTAGAACGCGCAGCAGGCCGGGAGAATCGAGCGAGAAAGCGGGGATCGCGACGTCGAAGCTTTCCCCGTCGTCGGTTTCCATCCGGTAGTGGCCGAACATCACGCCGGAGGGCGTGTCGAGCGGGCAGCCGGAGGAATATTCATAGGTGTCTCCGGGGCGCAGTTTCGGCTGCTCCCCGACGACGCCCGGTCCCTCGACCTCGTCGACGAGACCGCTCTGGTCGGTAATGTGCCAGTAGCGATGTGTCAGCCGGACCGTCAGCGCCGAATGGTTTTCGATGACGATGTGGTAGGCCCAGACATAGCGGCTGTCCTCCGGGCAGGATTGCTCCTCCAGGTAATAGGTTTCCACGGCAACTTCGATATCTCGTGTGCGGGCCCGATACATGACGCGGCGCTCTCAGTGAACTGTAGTCGGTATCATACAGCTTCCCGCGCGCGTCAAGGAAACTGAAACCGACACGGGCGCCCGGTCGTCCGTTTTCGGGACATTTCGAAGGTTAAGGATAACCGGAAGCGTTAACACCGCTTCCGGTTATCCTCCGTTTTCAGGCAGGCACCTTCTCCAGTGCGCGGGCGAAGTCCTCAAGCAGATCCTGGCTGTCCTCGATGCCTGCCGAGAGCCGCAGCGTTCCCGCCGAGATGCCGAGTTCGGCGCGGGCCTCGTCCGTCAGGTTCTTGTGCGTCGTGGTAGCCGGATGGGTGATCAGGCTCTTGGCGTCGCCGAGGTTGTTGGAGATCTTCACCACCTCCAGCGCGTTCTGCAGCGCGAACGCCGCCTCCTTGCCGCCCTTCAGCTCCAGGCAGACGAGCGTCGACCCGCCGGTCATCTGCTTGGCGATGATGTCGGCCTGCGGATGGTCTGCCCGTCCCGGATAGATCACCCGCGCGACCTTCTTCTGGTCGGCGAGGAAATCGGCGATCTTGGCCGCACTCTCCGTCTGCTGGCGCACCCGCAGCGGCAGCGTCTCGATGCCCTTCAGGAGCGTCCAGGCGTTGAACGGCGACATGGCCGGACCCGTATGGCGGAAATAGTCCTGCAGGTGCTCCGCGACCCATTCGCTGTCGGACAGCACGACGCCGCCGAGGCAGCGGCCCTGGCCGTCAATATGCTTGGTCGCCGAATAGACGACGATATGGGCGCCGAGCTC
>TARA_R110002051_G_scaffold325808_1_pt1 | contig 31383 bp, 30 predicted proteins | sample TARA_R110002051 | Tara Oceans TARA_R110002051 (sample SAMEA4397023) | marine metagenome | biome: Polar Biome; feature: [MES] marine water layer (ENVO:01000295) within the mesopelagic zone...; material: water (ENVO:00002006), including particulate matter (ENVO:01000060) such... | reverse complement strand
AAAAGTTTTAGAAAACTAAGCAGTTCTAATTTGGGGAAGCTTACAGTTTCAGATGTAATTTCAGAAAACAACATTGATGCAACTATTGAAAAAGTTGAAGATATAATGGAAATAATGAAGTTCAATGTGATGACGACACCAGCATTAGTAATAAATGATGTTATTGCAATCAAAGGGAGAGTACCCTCAAAAGATGAAGTATTGGCACTTTTAAACTAAGAGTAAGAAATTCTATGAAATATCAAATCAAAGCTTCATCTACCTCAAGTCAGGATGCTGTTATCCACATTAAGCAATCGAAGATAGATTTTGGAACTACCTCAAAAACTTCTGAAACCTTACCGAATCCTGCGGAATTATTCTTAGGTTCTTTTTCTGCTTGTATGCTTAAAAATGTTGAACGTTTTTCTAGTATGATGAAATTTTCATATTCAAAAGCTACTCTTGAAGTTAATGCGATACGTCTTGAAAATCCGCCAAGGATGGACAATATCATTTACAATTTGACAATTTACAGTACCGATAACAAATTGAATACAGGTTTACTTAAAAAAAACATTGAGAAATTTGGCACTATCTACAATACCATAAAATTATCCTGTAATATTTCAGGTACTATTAAAACGATAGAAAGTGTTTGATTGGATACAAAACATAGCAGACTGGTTTGTTTATGATGTATTAAACTTGAATCAAGGACAACATTTAGCAGAAGCCCTAAACTTCTTTATTTATGACACCACCAAGATTTTAATACTACTTTTTGTCGTCATCTTTTTTATGGGAATCGTCAACAGTTACTTTCCTGTAGAAAAGGTTAAAAATTATCTATCAAGAAATAAATTATATGGATTAGAATATTTAATGGCAAGTCTTTTTGGTGTGGTCACGCCTTTCTGTTCTTGTTCATCAGTTCCACTATTTATAGGCTTTGTAAGAGGCGGTATTCCTTTAGGTGTAACCTTTTCATTTTTGATTACTTCACCTTTGGTCAATGAAGTTGCTATCGGTCTTTTTGTTGGCCTTTTCGGTCTTAAAACCACCATAATTTATATAATTAGTGGTGTTTTGTTAGGAACCGTTTCTGGTGTCATTCTTCAAAAATTAAAATTAGAATCCTATTTAACACCTTGGGCAAAAGAAGTATTAGTTACAGCACATAGAGAACAAGATACATTTATTGATGAAAATCAAACCTTAAAACAACGATTCCCAATAATTTGGAACGAAGTGCTTAAAATTCTTAAAGGTATTATTCCGTATGTTTTAGTTGGAATCGCAATTGGTGGTTTAATGCACGGTTATATTCCTGAAGATTTTTTTGAAAAATATATGGACAAAGACAATCTGTTTGCAGTTCCAATTGCGACCATTTTAGCTATCCCAATGTACTCTAACGCATCAGGCATACTACCAGTAGTTCAAGTTTTAGTGGCAAAAGGTATTCCCTTAGGTACCGCAATCGCGTTTATGATGGGAGTTGTTGGTCTATCACTGCCAGAAGCTATGCTTTTAAAGAAAGTAATGACCACAAAATTAATTGCTATCTTTTTTGGTGTCGTTACACTCTGCATCATTATTTCAGGATATTTATTCAACATCTTATTATAAACCATAAGTGAATAATTAATTATTTAGGAGCATAAACAAGTCGCTTTAGCGCTGGGTTGGAATCCAGACGTTAAGTAATCTAGTTCAAAAAAATAATTATTTGGTTCAACAGGTGATAAAAGTCATCCTTATTAAAAGTTAAAAGATGAATCTTTGTACTTGATATTTAAAATCAAATACTATGGCTTATCAAAAAATCTCGGGATTACTTTTTATTCTACTTTTTATAACTTCAATTAATATCACAGCACAAACGCTTGAAGTAGATGCAGATTTAAGAGCTCGTTTTGAATACCGACACGGTTTTAACAATCTATTTCCAAATGACGTAGAACCTGCTGCTTTTGTAAATCAACGTACACGTCTTAATATAGGCTATAAAACAGAAAAACTTGAATTGTTTGTAGCTATGCAAGATGTAAGTATATGGGGTGATACACGCCAGATACTTGCTATTGACGGGAATGATTCTTTTTCGTTATTCCAAGCTTGGGGACAACTGCAATTAAATGAAAACTGGTCTACAAAGCTAGGAAGACAAGTGATCTCTTATGACGATGAACGTATTTTTGGAGGATTAGACTGGGCAATGCAAGGACGTTTTCACGATGCTGCTATTGTAAAATATAAAAGAGATAGCTTTATGTTAGATGTAGGAGGTGCATTTAGTCAACAACAAGAGAGAAATGAAGGCAACGCTTTTACCATTCAAGGCTTTTTTACCTACAAGTCTATGCAATATGCTTACCTAAAAAAATCTTGGGAGAAGAGCTCTGCAAGTTTTCTTTTCTTAAATACAGGATTCCAGAATTTTACTGGAGCTGCTAATGATATTCCAGATGGAGTTTCTTATAGGCAAACCGCAGGTTCTTATTTTAAATTCCCAATACAAAATATAAATTTTTCAGGTAGTGCCTATTATCAATTTGGTGCGGTAAATACCACTACAGACCTAGCTGCTTATCAAGTTTCTTTAGAAGGAACCTATAAAACAGACAAAATACTATATGGTTTAGGTCTCGAAGTTCTAAGTGGTACAGACCAAGATGGAGATTCAAAAAACAAATCGTTCTTTCCTTTGTACGGAACAAACCATAAGTTTAATGGGTTTATGGATTACTTCTATGTGGGTAATCACGCCAATAGCGTTGGTCTTAACGATGTTTATGCAAAAGCAGTAATTACAACTGGTGAGAAATCAAACCTTCTTATCAAGGGACATTATTTCACTTCAAATGCAGACTTGACTGGTGATGCTGATAAATATTTGGGTACAGAACTAGATCTAGTGTTTACTCAAAAGCTAATGCCTTTTGTAAAATTGAACGTAGGCTATTCTCATATGTTCGCTTCAGAAAGTATGAGTTTAGTAAAAGGCGGAAGACCTAACGATAATACAAATAACTGGGGTTGGGTACAGTTAATTATCAATCCTAATCTTTTTAAAACTAATTTAAGTAAGAAGGATTAGCAATTCCCAAATGATGGTTAGTGTTAAAAGGGTGTCGACTTTTAAAGTCTCGCCCTTTTTTATCCTCCTATTGCAATCATACTACGGTTATTGTGCGAATTGGGATCTTTAAACTTGTCTAAGGTATCCATCCCGTTGCGTATCTTCTTTTTTGAAAGTACAACTTTTTCAATAACAGCAGTTATTGATTTCCCTTCTCTTAATGGTGTGAGTATATCTGACTCTGTGGTTGAAAATAAACAATTTTTAAGCTGACCATTTGCTGTTAGTCGTATTCTGTTACAGCTATCACAAAAAGGATTTGTCACAGAACTAATAACTGCAAATGTGCCATTATAGCCTTTAATTTGATAGTTTTTAGCCGTATCATTCGGTTTATCATTTAGCCTAATGAAATTGGACGTGTCGTAACGTATATATACTTGCTTAAGAATTTCTTCAAGAGATACCAATTTTTCCATATTCCATTTATTGCCATCAAAAGGCATAAATTCAATAAATCTGATTTGCAATGGCTGCTCTTTTGTTAATTCTATAAAGTCAATGATTTCATTGTCATTAAAATCTTTGATTAATACACAATTGAGCTTTACTTCAAAACCTTCTGTAACGAGTAATTGAATATTATCGTACACCTTCTTAAGATAATCTCTTCTGGTAATCGAATGGTTCTTAGCTGCATCTAAAGAATCTAGACTTACGTTGATGGTCTTGATACCACAATTCTTAAAGGTTTCTATGAAGCGATCTACAATTACACCGTTTGTGGTAATAGATAACTCTACGGGCAGTGTCGCTAGTTTTTCCATAATTAAAGCAGCATCTTTTCTCACCAATGGCTCACCACCAGTAAGCCTAATTTTAGTTACTCCATTTGCTATAAATTCTTTAGCGATGGTATAAATTTCCTCATACGTCATAATATGTGACTTTGCCGAAAGCGGAATCCCGTCTGCTGGCATACAGTATGTACATCGCAAATTGCAACGCTCCGTCAAAGAGATACGCAGATAGGTGTGTTCTCTACCAAAAGTATCTGTAAGTATGCTTTTTTTGTTTTCCATATTAATCGTGTCTTGCTCCTTTAAGAATTCTAAAAACGTGCAAAAGGGAAGGAAATATAGCATCCATAGATTCACGAGCTCCATTGGTAGATCCTGGTAATGCGAGAACGAGTGAATTCTTTATTGTTCCTGCTACACTTCTAGAAAGCATTGCATATGGCATACGGTCTTGACCGTACTTTCTTATTACTTCTTCTATTCCAGGTATGGTTCGATCTAATAATGGTTTTAGTGCTTCTGGTGTCACATCGCGTTGAGACAAACCAGTTCCGCCTGTATAAATAATTAAATCTGCACCTTGAGATTGGTAGTATTTTGCTTTTTCTTGAATGGTAGTTGCTTCATCTGGAATGATAATATAATCTTGTATAGTTACATCACAAGCTTCTAATTTTTCTATAATAGCTTTACCTGCTTTGTCTTCTTTTTTTCCTTCTGAAATAGAATCCGAACAAACAATAACAACCGCGCATAAATCACGCCTAAACTTATCTTTAAAACTCGACTTTCCGCCAGTTTTCTCAAGTAGTTTTATATGATGAATCTCTATTCCTTTATCAATGGGCTTTAACATATCGTACATATTTAAAGCTACTACGCTAGCTCCGTGCATAGCTTCAACCTCAACACCTGTCTTATAAATTGTTTTTACAGTAATCAATACTTGAATCTCTAATCCATCAATTTTATATTCAATACCTGTATATTCGATAGGCAAGGGATGGCAATCAGGAAGTAATTCTGGTGTCTTTTTTACACCGAGTAATCCTGCAGCTTTACTCATAGCAAAAACATCGCCTTTCGGAACGGTTTTGTTCTCAATAGCCGTAATGGTATCTTGACTACTTACTTTTACAATAGCTTGAGCTACTGCTGTTCTTAACGTATTACTTTTATGCGTTATATCTACCATTTATTTAACTGTTTACTTTCCATTGATGTGATTGATCTTCAAAAACTTCTTTACCAAAGACAGGTACGTCTGCCTTAATCTTTTCTACTACATACTCAAGTGCTTTGAACACGACTTTTCGTCTCGGTGAAGAGACAAATACAAATAGGCATATCTCGCCCACGTTCACTGTTCCTAGGCTATGATAAATGTGCATACAACTCAGGTTGAATTTTTCAAAAGTCGCCTCACGGACTTCGTGAAATTTCTTGTTTGCCATTTCTTCGTAAGCTGAATAATCTATACCAACTACTGCTTTGTCTTCTATAATATCTGCTCGCACCTGGCCTAAGAAAATATTATGCGCTCCAATTCCTGTTTTAGATTGATGTTTGGCAATAGATTCTGCTATAAATGCTGAAGAAATTGCGCCTTGTTTAAATACGTTCTTATATGTTTTTTCCATAATTTATATTGTTTTTGAAATCGTTTCAGAGAAGGCAGAAACACCTTCTTTTAAACTGTAACAGTTTGAAATGTTATGTTGTTGCAATATTGATACCGCCTGTTTACTGCGTATTCCTGACTTACAGAAGACGATAATTTTTTTATTACTTGAAATAAGATGTAATTTTTCGACTAATTGTGGCAACGGAATCTCTAGTACATCTTTCAGTTCTATTCGAGGCATTTCTGATAGCGCTCTCACATCTATAAATTGTATGTTTTCTTCAGAAGTAATCTGTACTATTTCTATTTCAGAAGCAACATTAAAACAGAAGGTAGTGTCTTCAATAATTTCAAAATTGAACCCACGTTGTTTTACCTCTTCAATTATGGCTTCGTCCCTTTTTATTGCAATATTCATTGATTGATTGGTCAAGGCATTGAGGCAATACAGCTTTCGCGAAAGCGAAGTACCAATACCCAATATCAATTTTAAAACCTCATTGGCTTGCATTGTACCAATAATGCCTGGCAACACTCCTAAAACACCTATTTCTGAACAATTAGGCACAGAGCCTTTTTGTGGTGGATTAGGAAATAAGCAACGATAGCTAGGTCCATCTTGATAGTTAAATACTGTAACCTGTCCTTCAAACTTATAAATAGCACCATAAACCAATGGTTTATGAAGCAAAATAGATGCATCGTTTATGAGGTAGCGAGCTGGAAAATTGTCTGTGCCATCTACGATGATGTCATAATCTTTAAAAATTCTTACGATATTTTCTGCAACCAACTTTTCTGCATACGTATTAATTGATATCGTTGGATTGAGCTGGTGCAATCTTTCCTTTGCTGCGACCACCTTTTTTTTCCCAATAGAAGCGGTACCATATAAAATTTGACGCTGCAAGTTAGACTCGTCTACTGTATCATAATCTACAATACCAATTGTACCAACACCAGCAGCTACAAGATATTGAAGCGCAGGACAACCAAGACCACCAGCACCTATTACTAGTACCTTTGCGGCAGTTATCCTATCTTGGCCTGCTTGTCCAATTTCGTCTAAAATTATATGTCTGTTATATCTATCCATTTTTTCATTAATAATCAACCGCCTGCAAAAGGGGGCAATATTGCGATTTCTTCCCCTGTTAATTTCGTTTTATCAGAAACAAACTCTTGGTTTTGAGCAATTCTAAAATCTTTGTTTTTAAAATCTGGATATTTGTCTAGTAACAGGTTTTGCAACTCCGAAACAGTATTTATTTTACTTTCTATTTGTTCAGAATCGTAGCCTGTAATCTCGGCAAGCATCCCGAAATATTTTATATCAATTTGCATTCTCTATTTTATTTAAGTCCTCAGGACTATTAATATTTATTACATTTTTGGCTTCATTCTCTTCTAAAAGCACGAATCTAGTACTTGGTAGTTTATCTAGTAATCTCATCATCCTTCTTTCACCGTAGTCGAGTAAAGATTTACATACTTGATAACAGTTCTTGTGATACAAAGCGACTAGTGGCATTATTCTATCATCAGCCGCACATACTACCGCAGCAACACCTGTATCATAGGCAGCAACTACTTTTTCCAGAACAGTACTGGAAATAAGTGGCACATCACAACTTAAAATGAGATTGAGCTCTGTATTACTCTCCATCAAGCCACTATATAATCCTGATAAAGGACCAGCTTCTACTATATTATCTGGAATACGTTTGAACCCGAATATTTCATACTCGGTACGATCACTCACAATAATTATATCATTTACCAATGGGCTAAGAGCATCAATACTATGCTGTACAAAAGGTTTATCCTTCCAAAGCATAAATCCTTTATCTCTCCCCATACGAGTGCTTTTTCCTCCTGCTAGAATGATTCCTGTTATGTTTTTTTTATCTAAAATCAAACTAAAATTAATTTTACTGAGGCTGCGCAAAGGACAACGACTAGCATATAACGCACACCTTTATTACTCATTTTTTTGCTACCATAATAACTCCCAAAAAAACCTCCAATTAAAGCAAGGGCAACCATTAATAGAGATTGACTATTTAAAACAAGCCCATTACTAAATTGACCTGCCAATCCAGCAGCAGAATTAACCCAAATAAAAAGGGCAGATACAGCTGCAGCTTCCTTCATTTTACCCCAATGCAATAACAATATTACTGGACTTAAAATGATTCCGCCTCCAATGCCAATAAGGCCAGAAAAGAAACCGATTAGACCACCTACAACAAGACCTTGCCAAATTTTAACCTCTCGTATTACCTCACTTTCTTTACCAAAAACATTAAGCATTTTTAGAATGGCAAAAATTAGTAATATGCCTAATATAATTCTGTATACACTTGTCTCAACGTCAATAGCACCTCCTAAATAAGCCATAGGTATAGAAGCTACTGCAAAGCTCAAAAAGAGCTTTTTATTAAAATACCCCTCTTTGTAATAAAAATAAAAAGCGGTTCCTGCCACGAATAGATTCAAAAGTAAAGCTGTAGGCTTCATTGTTTCTGGCGCCATAGAAAACAGAGACATCAATGCCAAGTAACCACTTGCTCCACCGTGTCCCACGCCTGCATACAAAAAAGCAATTACGGGCAGTACACAGAGAAAAATCCAAAAATATGGCACGTCTGGCATCATAGATTGTCTAAGGCTTTAAGTTGCTGATCTAGAAAAGTCCAACAGTTTTTATTGATAGTTTCAAAAGCTTCGATTAATCGTTTACCATATGGCGTAATGATTGTACCTCCACCTTTTTGTCCTCCTATAGTTTTTGTTACCACTGCTTCTTTAGCAGATTTGTTTACCGCATCCATTAATGTCCAAGCTTTTTTATAGGACATCCCAATAGACTTTGCCGCCTTAGATAAAGAGCCTTCTGTATCAATAGCTTTTAATAGAGTTACTCGTCCTTCGCCCACTAAAACATTATCTCCCGCTTCAATCCAAATTCTACTTTTAATTCTATAATTGCTCATAAACAAAATTTACTTATTAGGTAATAGTATTGTTTTTACCATCTGTCCTTTTTTAATTTGGGCATTATTCTCAGGAATAAATACTAAAGCATTAGCCTCACCAAAAGCTCTTACCATTGCAGAGCTTTGACCTTCAAGAATTTTGACTCCATCCTTTTGGATTTTTGCCTTTAAAAACTGAGCGCGATCTCCTTTTACAATATAATCTGATACCATAGGAATTAAAATACGTTGTAGTTGGGTAGTTGTAGCTCCTTCACTCTTCTTTAAAAGCGGATAGACATAGATATAAAAACAACTTAGTGCAGCAGCAGGATTTCCAGGAAGTCCAAATATGGATGTTTGACCCTTCTTTCCAAAAAACAAAGGTTTCCCTGGCTTCTGCTTTACTTTGTAAAAAACCTCTTCAACTGCTATCTCATTTAACGCTTTCCCGACAAAATCGTAATCTCCAACCGATACGCCTCCTGTAACAATAACTACATCGTGATGTTCTATGGTTTCTTTTAATATTTTTTTTGTGCTATCATAATCATCCTTAACAGCTACCATTAAAATTTTTATATAACCTAACTCTTTTAATACCGCAGTTAGCATAGCTCCATTGGATTCATATATTTCACCAAATGATAAAACATTTCCTGGAGCTACAAGTTCATTTCCTGTAACAACTATTGCAATAGATGGTTTTTCATAAGCAGTTATGGTTGTAACACCTAAACTTGCAAGAAAACCAATGTGAGCTCCCTTTATTGTCGTTCCTTTAGCTAAAGCAATATCGTTAACTTGAATTTGCTCTCCCTTGGGTCTAATATTGATATTCGTATTTACCTTTGCATCTATAGTAATTTGATTTCCATCTACAAAAACTTTTTCCTGCATTATTACCGTATTTGCTGTATCAGGTACTGGAGCTCCTGTAAATATTCTTACCGCTTCACCTGCACTTAATTGTAAATTATTGTTATCCCCTGCTTTAACTTCACCTATGACGTTATAAGTGGTATCATTTCCAACATTTAATGCATATCCATCCATTGCAGATTGTCTGAATGGCGGCATATCAATTTTTGAAATTACATCTTTTGCCAACACATAATCTAAAGCATTATTTAAGCCAACTTCCAAAGTCTTAACAGTAATTGAACTATGTAATAAAACTAGCTCTTGAGCGGTTTTCACATCTATCATATACTCAAAGCTATTTCAAGTTTTACATTCGCATAAGACTCACATTGAGCTAAAGTTGCCATTACATCATCTATAGTTGTTCTAGGGTTTATTAGACACATTCTTAACACTATTTGCCCATTCAAAATGGTCGTTGCAAGTATCGCTTCTCGTGATAGCGTGACTTGCGCTACGATATACTGATTAAGCGCATCAAGACTTTTCTCTGATAATTCCAAAGAAATAGGATTATATCGAAAATTGACTACAGCAAGAGATGCTGATGAGACCACTTCCCATTGCGGACTTTCTCTTAGTATTCTTTCTACCTCCTCTGCTAGTTCTATATTATAGGTTACCGCTTCCGCGAAAGCGTCTAAACCAAAACTTTTAATAGACATATAAAGTTTTAATGCTCTAAACCTTCTAGTGAGCTGCATTCCCATATCGAAGAAGTTAATCTCTGACTGGTTCCCTTCAATATCTCGCAGATATTCTGGCTTTTCAGTAAAGGTGTTTTTTAACCATTTGTGATCACGAATTAATAGACATCCCATTTCATAAGGTTGATAAAACCATTTATGAGGATCTACTGTAATAGAATCTGCTTTTTGAATCCCGTTTAAAAGTTTTTTTCCTTGTTTTGATAAAATTGCTGCACCTCCATAGGCTGCATCTACGTGAAACCAAACATTTTCATCTTTACAAATAGTTGCAATCTCTCTTAATGGATCGACTGTTCCTGTATTTGTTGTTCCCGCAGAAGCAATCACGCAAAAAGGAACAAAATGTTCAAGACGGTCTCTAGCAATCGCATTTTTTAATTTATTTACAGAAAATTTGAATTCAGAATCTGTAGGGATAATTCTAATTTGCTCTTTTTTAAAACCCATTATGCGTATCGCTTTCACATTAGAAGAATGTGCCTGGTCCGAAAGATAAATTCGAGCCTTTGAAAAGTCTTCACCGCACTTTTTATTTCTTGCAGTGACTAAAGCAGTTAGATTAGCAATTGACCCACCACTCGTGAATAAGCCACCTCCTTTTTTAGATGGCAAACCAAACATTTTGAGCAACCAATTTATGGTCACAATCTCTAATTCGGATGCTGCTGGAGAGGCATTCCACCCACCTGAAAATGTATTAAATCCTGTAGCGAGCGTATCTGCCATCACGCTTACATAATTGCTAGGTCCTGGCACAAAAGCATATGATTTAGGATGTGTAACTAAATTGGTATTTGTAAACACATTATCAACCACAAAATCTAAAACCTCATTTACGCTAGTCGCCGCTTTTGGCGCCTCTTCTAAGAAAAGAGAATCCATTTGTTCCCTAGTACCCTGTGCTACAGGTTTCTTTTGAGATAATGTATTAAAATGATCCACAAGCGTATCTACAACACGGTAGCCGTAATCTCTCATTTGTTCTTCTGTCAAGGTCAAATCTTTCGTCATCTCTAAATTAGTTTATCAATATACAAAATCGTTATTTCCATTCAAATATAACGCTTACTTTTTTACACTGTCGATGACTTTTATCATCTTTTATTAGGTTACACTTTCGGATTTTTGTTAAATTGTTAAAAAATGTTAATTGAGTTGTCAAAATTGGCTTACTCACATAGCAAAAACCAATAACAGAATGCCAATAAAAAGTTATATAGCCCACGCTATGAAAGGAAAGAAGGAGGAACTAGTGAAAGCTTTGACAGACTTAAATCAATGCGAGGTAGTTCCTGCAGAAAATCAAGATGTCTTGGCTTTAGTAACTGATACGCCCAACGAAAAAGAAGAGGAAATACTAAAAGAGAAAATTGAAGCCATAAATAGTCTTAAATTATTGTCTTTAGTTTCTGGTTTTAATACACCTCAAAATTAATATGTCTATGTACAAATCTGTAACAAATAGAAGAAGTTTTATTAAGAAAATGGCAATGCTATCTGCAATGACAGCTGCTGCATCTATGTTTCCAGGTATTCTGTTTGCAAGCGAGCAAGAAAAAGGAATTCCTAAAGATGCAAATTTGGATTGGAAAAAAGGACCTTGTAGATTCTGTGGTGTAGGATGTGGTATTCTGGTAGGTACAGAAAATGGAAAAGCTGTGGCTGTTAAGGGAGATCCAAACTCTTCAGTGAACAAAGGACTATTGTGTGTAAAAGGATACCATCAGATTATGTGCATCCAATCCAAAGATAGACTTACACACGCGCTGGTAAAGAAAAATGGTCGTTATGTTAAAACACCTCTTAACGAAGCTTTAGATATTGTTGCCAATAAAATGAAGGAGACTATTGCAAGTCACGGAAAGGATGCTGTGGCTATGTATACCTCTGGACAATCCACTATTCCCGAAGGCTATGTAGCTTCAAAATTAATGAAAGGAGCGATAGGCACAAATAACCTTGACTGTAATGCACGTCTTTGTATGGCAAGTGCAGTTACAGGATTTTTGACCTCTTTTGGTGCAGATGAACCTATGGGTTGTTACGAAGATATTGATCACGCAGATTACTTTGTCACTTGGGGTAATAATATGGCTGAGATGCATCCTGTACTATTCTCAAGAATGTTAGAACAAAAATCGAGACGAGGAGCTAAAATTATAGATTTTGCTACAAGAACCACACGCTCTAGTACAGCCTCAGATAGGTCTATTTTGTTTGAACCTCAAACGGATTTAGCAGTGGCAAATGCCATCTGCTATGAGATTATAAAAAATGGATGGGTCAACAAATCCTTTGTAGAGAAACACTGTAACTTCAGTAAAGGTCTAACTAATATTGGATATGGTCTAGAAGACAACTTTAAATTTACTGATAAGCCAGAGAAAATTAATTTTGAGGCTTACAAAGAGTTTCTAAATGATTATAGTCCCGAAAAAGTTTCCAAATATTCTAAAGTATCAGTAAAAGATATCAAATATTTAGCTGCCATTTATGGAAATCCAAATACTAAAGTAGTCTCTTACTGGTGTATGGGATTGAACCAGCATACCAGAGGAACTTGGGTTAATAATCTTGTTTACAACATTCATTTACTTACTGGAAAAATATCACAACCAGGAAATGGTCCTTTTTCTTTGACTGGTCAACCTTCTGCCTGTGGAACTGCTCGTGAGGTAGGAACATTTACCCATAAGTTACCGCACGGTGTTGTGATGAATAAAAAAGATAGAGAAATGGCCGCTAGGATCTGGAAAGTTCCTGTAGAGCGTATTCCTTCAAAACCTACCTATCACGCTACAGAAATGTTTAGAGCAGTAGATCGTGGAGATATTAAGTTTATATGGACACAAGCTACTAATCCTTTAGTTTCATTACCTAAAACGGGTCGATACCGTCCAGCAATGGAAAAAGAATCTTGCTTCGTAGTCGTTTCTGATGTATTCCCAACACCTACTTCAGATGTTGCAGATGTTATTCTTCCAGCTGCTTGGCATATTGAAAAGAGCGGTCTATATGGTAATTCTGAGCGTAGAACTCAGCATTGGGATAAAATGGTAGAAGCTCCAGGAGAAGCTACAGCAGATGCCTGGATGTTTATTGAAGTAGCAAAACGAATGGGTTATGGAGATTTATTTCCTTATAGCAAAGAAAATCACGTAGAAGAAATCTACAACGAGTATAGACAATTTCACGAAGGAAAAAAACATAATATGGCTCCACTGGAAGTGCTCAAAAAAGAGTCTGGAGCTATTTGGCCTTACGTAAATGGAAAATCAACACAATGGCGCTATAACGCCAAGTATGATCCTGCTTGTTCGAATGGTGAAGCGTTTCATTTTTACGGAAAACCAGACGGAAAAGCTGTGATATGGCAACGCCCTTTTGAAGAAGCTCCTGAAAAGCCAGATCAAGAATATCCTTTCTGGTTAAACACAGGACGCGTGGTGGAACATTGGCATACTGGATCAATGACACGTAGAATTCCTGTATTGCATCAAGCAATGCCTAATGCATATGTAGAATTTCATCCAGATGATGCCAAAACATTAGGTATTAGAAATGGAGAGAATATAAAAGTAACATCAAGAAGAGGGTCTTGTGTGCTACCTGCATCGGTAAATGAAAGAGGTTTGCCTACTAAAGGGCAAGTGTTTGTTCCTTTCTTCGATGAAAATATGCTCATCAATGATGTAACATTAGATGCTTTCTGTCCAATTTCTAAAGAGCCAGATTATAAAAAATGTGCCGTTAAAGTGGAAAAAGTATAGACTATGAAAAAAAGACTTGGAATCATATCATTTTTTGTGGTCATCTTTATAGCGTTTATCGTTGTTTGGAATTACAGTTATCAAAAAGGACTAGAGGAAGCATATATGCCTATCATTGAAACTCCCACGGGAAACTACATCCCTTCAGAAAGCGGCGTTTTTAGACGATTTAATGATGCTGGCTTGGACTATGCAAATATGCCCGTAGATGAAAACCACCAGCGCACTCTTGATGATTACTATGAAAACAGAGCCTATCCTGGCGCGCCACCAAGTATTCCTCATCCGGTCACAAAAGAGCGCAGTCTAGGAGGTAACACCTGCATACAATGTCACCAGAATGGTGGGTTTGTAGAAAAGTTTAATGCCTATGCACCTGTAACACCACATCCAGAAATGGTGAATTGTCGTCAATGTCACGTAACAAAAAATACCAATACCACTTTTAAGGAGTTCGCTTTCGCGAAAGCAAAACCACCCAAAGTAGGAGAAGGCATCAATAATGCAATGCCTGGAAGCCCACCTATGATTCCTCATCAATTACAAATGAGAGAAAATTGTATTTCTTGTCACGCTGGTCCAAGTGCTCCTAAAGAAATAAGAGTGACTCATCCAGAAAGAATTAATTGTAGACAATGCCACTTACCGAAGACCAATACCACAATAGAACAAATAGATGTTAGTGCTTTTATAAGACAATTTGATAAGCTAAATGAAAAATAGAAACCTAAAATATTACTTCTTATTACTTCTTGTAGTAACCTTATTTTCTTGTAAAGAGGAAGGAGAATATCATTCAATAACTGATAAAATAGAAGCAGAACAAAAACCTTATCACGGAAATTTATCATCTGAAGAACTACTTGCAGATACCGATTTAATTACGGTAAAAGAAGGAGAATTTACATTTCTAATTCCAGAACGAAAAAGTCAAATAAAATCTTTTGCTTGTATAGAGTGTCATAGCAAACCATTAGAGCAGATGAGTTCTTTTGACGGGAAACGTGCTCACTGGGATATTAAATTGAATCACGCAAATAGTGAAACAATGAATTGTGCTACCTGCCATAGCCCAGATAATATGAACAATTTAAAGACTTTAACAGGCCAAAATGTAGATTTTAATTTAAGTTATAAAGTTTGTGCTCAATGTCACTCTAGTCAGTTTGAAGACTGGAAAGGAGGTGCACACGGTAAAAAAGTAGCAGGATGGGCGCCACCTCGCGCTTCAATGACTTGTGTGAATTGTCATAATCCACACAGCCCAAGTTTTGAGACACGATGGCCAGTGCAGTTTAACACGCAAACTGAATTAGAACGTAAAGAAGATTTAGATCATTAATAATAAAGGTATGAGCGATAATAAAAAATGGTACACTCTAGACCTAGGTCTAAATAAAAAAACAGAATCATCGGGCTCTTGTGGTTGTGGAAAAACTCAAGGTGGTTGCAGTAGTCATAAAGAAATTGAAAAAGAAGAAGAACTAAGTCCAGAAGATTTTTATGAAGCAGCTATAAATGCTTCGATAGGAGAAGAAAGAACTCGAGACGGTTTTGAGCAAGTTTTTGATGTCAAAATGGATAGAAGAACAGCTTTTAAAAAGCTAACGGCTAGTCTTCTTATAGGAGCTGGAGCAATTAGTTCTTGTACTAGCGTTGTTCAGGATGCTGACGGTAAAGAAAAGGCACAGATTGACTGGGAAGAGCAGTTCAAAGGAAATTATAAATTAATGACTGATGAAGAAAAGCAAGGCACTGTAAATAGATTGATGCGTTCATACGAGTTGCGTACAGGTAAGAATATTAGTATGACCGCAGAAAATGCTGAAGAGGATGTGCTTTTTGGGTATGCTTTCAACATCTCAAAATGTCAGGGATATATGAACTGTGTGAGTGCTTGTGTTGAAGAGAATAATCAAGATAGAAATTCAGAAATGCAATACATCCGTATCCACGAAATGAAGGATGGAGAAGGGTTTAAGTTTGATAAGGCAGACGATAATTACTATCACGAAGTTCCAGCAGAAGATCATTTTTATATGGGTACACAGTGCTTCCATTGCGATAACCCACCTTGTGTTGAAGTATGTCCTGTTCAAGCAACTTGGAAAGAAGAAGATGGTCTTGTGGTTATAGATTATGATTGGTGTGTAGGTTGTCGCTATTGTATGGCAGCGTGTCCTTACGATGGAAGACGATTTAACTGGAGTAAGCCTGAAGTTCCTGAAGCAGAAGTAAACAAGAACCAACATTACTTAGGAAATAGAATGCGTAAAAAAGGGGTGATGGAAAAATGTACTTTCTGTGTACAACGTACTCGTAAAGGAAAGAATCCAGCTTGTGTAGAAGCTTGCCCTACTGGAGCTAGAATTTTTGGAAACCTATTAGACCCAAATAGTACCATACGATGGGTGTTAGAAAACAAAAAAGTATTCAGACTCAAAGAAGACTTGGGAACAGATCCAAAGTTCTGGTACTTTATGGATTAGTAATCTAAAAAGAATAAAGGTATAAGTCAAAACATCGAGTGTTTTAATAGTATCTCGTACAGTTGATTTTAAACAATATATAATGGGAGTATTTAAAGTATTAAAAAGTTTGATAATCGATAGTTTAGATACGATTACCAAAGGTTCAAAAAAGTATCATATTTGGATGGGATTTCTCACACTAGTGATGCTCATAGGTATGTATTGCTATTCTATTCAATTAGATGAAGGACTTAGTGTTACTGGAATGTCTGACCGTGTGAGTTGGGGACTTTACATTTCAAATTTTACTTTTTTAGTTGGGGTAGCTGCTGCAGCCGTTATGCTAGTAATGCCAACTTACGTCCTAAAAGATATCGATTTTAAACAAGCTGTTCTTATTGGAGAAGGACTCGCCGTAGCCGCTTTAATTATGTGCTTAGCATTTGTGGTTGCAGATATGGGTGGTCCTTCTGTACTTTGGCATATGATTCCTGGAATTGGTGTTTTTAATTTCCCTAATTCAATGCTTACGTGGGATGTTATTGTATTAAATGGCTACCTGTTCATTAACATATCAATTCCTTTTTACATTCTCTTTAGACACTACCAAGGTAAAGAGGCAAAGAAGAAAGTATATGTTCCTGGAGCTGTTTTATCAGTATTTTGGGCAGTTGGCATCCACTTAGTGACCGCTTTCTTATATCAAGGATTACAAGCGCGTCCATTTTGGAACAATGCATTGTTGGGACCTCGATTCCTTGCATCTGCTTTTGCCGCAGGACCCGCTTTAATTATTCTAGTTTTAGCAGTTATTAGGTCTTTTACAGCCTTTCAAATACCAGATAAAACCATTAAAAAAATTGCAATGATTGTTACGGTTGCTGCTCAAATAAATTTGATAATGCTCGTATCTGAATTGTTTAAAGAATTCTATGCGCCTACCCACCACAGTGAGAGTGCGTATTACTTATTTTTTGGATTACACGGTAAAGATGCTTTGTTACCTTGGATATGGACTGCTATTCCGATGAATGTCATTGCTACTATTATGCTCACGTTCGGGAAATTAAGGAATAACCTTAAAGTACTATATTTCTGTTGCTTTATGTTATTTGTAGCAATATGGATAGAGAAAGGTTTTGGCCTCATTGTTCCTGGATTTATACCAGGGCCATATGGAAAAATAGTTGAATATCTGCCTACTGGTATAGAGGTTGGAGTAACCATAGGTATTTGGGCATTAGGCGCATTTGTCTTTACCATTCTTGCTAAAACAGCTATAGGTATTGAGTTAGGAGAATTGAGGTATAAAAAGAAGGACACTTCTGCTTAGTAGGTTACTATAAAATCATTCAATAAAAAACAGACAAAATAAAAGCCTTCAAACCTTAAATAGGATTCGAAGGCTTTTATTTAAATATCAATTGTTCTCTAAATAAAAAGATTGTTTAGTAAGCTTCACCAAATCCTCAATAATAGCTTCTCCCATATCTTTATTATACCACACTTGAAGAAACTGTTTAAAAGAATCGTCTATCACGCCATTCTGATTTTTATAGGCTTGAACCATTTTAGTTGCCATTCCTGACCTAGGTCCCCAAGTAGTGACAACATTATTATCTTCATCTAATACAATCAACTTTGGAATAGAACGTGTTCCATTTGTCAAGAAGAGGTTCATTAACTCTGGATTTTCATCACGTAAAACTATTCTAAGAGAAAGATTAGAATTTGTTTCACAGATTTTATTTAAAACAGGAATGGTCTGAGCTCCATCTGCGCACCAACTTTCTAAAATCACAAGCCAAGTTTGGCTTGTATTTACTGCTTGAAAAGCGCTTATTGCTTCCTGTTGAATTTTAATTGTTTTATCAAGTCTTCGCATTCTACTAGCGTTCAACTTGGTAAATTCGATCTGTTTTTCTGTTTGTTCAATGCCTGTTGATTTTCCTTCAGAAACTAATTTTTCTACTATTTCAGAATAGCTTTGATACGTCATTCCCCTTGGGACAATCTGGCTTATTACGTTATTTTTCATTGAGTTATATTTAGGATATATCTTTTTCTAAAAACTTTGCTTTCTCAATATTATCTATATTAAAAAAACCTCCTCTATTTTCTTTTCTTTCTAACGATTGATTAATTATTAAGTATGCAACATTTATCATATTTCGCAGTTCGCACAGCTTAGTATCCAACTTTGAAGCTCTATAAAGCTCCTCGATATCTTCATACATTAGTTGTAACTGCTTCGAAGCAATTAGTAAACGATTATTACTCCTTACAATTCCTGCATAGTCACGCATTAGGGATTGTAGTTCGTCTATCTTTTGGCTGATAACGTTCTCTCGGCTTTTACTAGTTCCTTTATCATCCCAATCTGGTATATTAACTGAAGTCAAAGCCGTAGGATGTGTACTTATGTATTTAAAAATATTATGAGCATATACCAATGCTTCTAATAAAGAATTAGAAGCTAATCTGTTTGCGCCGTGCAGTCCTGTTCTAGAACTTTCACCGCAAGCAAATAAATTTTGTATGGAAGTCTTTCCTTTCTTATCTACATCAATTCCTCCACATAAATAATGGGATGCTGGAACCACGGGAATCCAATCTTCCTCAACGTTAATGTTTCGGGAAGCACACTCCCTATAGATATTAGGAAATTGACTTTTAAATTGCTCCATTGAAAGATGCGTACAGTCTAAATACACATAAGACTCACCAGTATTTTTTAATTCATTATCAATACTGCGCGCAACGATATCTCTTGATGCTAGTTCTCCTCTTTCATCATAATCCAACATAAACCTTCGACCTTCTTTGTTTCTTAAATAGGCTCCAAAACCTCTTACGGCTTCAGAAATGAGAAATGATTGTCCACAATCTACATCATACAAAACAGTAGGATGAAATTGAATAAATTCCATATCTGAGATATGAGCTTTTGCCCTGTAAGCCATCGCTATACCGTCACCTGTAGCAATGTTCGGATTTGTAGTATGCCCATACACTTTCCCTAATCCTCCCGTTGCTAGTAGGGTAGAACGGGCTTTAATTGATTCAATGGTTCCTGTTTTTTGGTTTAACACATAAGCTCCATAACAAGAAATAATTTCTTTGGCATCTTTTTTTAAATGATGCTCAGTAATTAAATCAACCGCAAAGTGATGATTGAGTAAAGTTATATTAGGCAACTGATGAATACGATTTAAAAGTGACCTTTCAATTTCATAACCAGTGATGTCTTTATGATGAACAATACGGTTTTCTGAATGCCCACCTTCTTTACCCAATTTCAAGGTTCCTATTTTATCCAAATCAAAACTGGCTCCCCAAGTTTGTAAATCTTTCAGCCTCTTTGGTCCCTCTTCTACAACCATTTTTACAACTGCTTCATCACAAAGACCATCTCCTGCGATTAAGGTGTCTTCTATATGTTTTTGAAAAGAATCTTCTTTAAAATCTAAAACTACCGCAACTCCTCCTTGAGCATATTTAGTATTCGATTCATCCTCATCTGACTTTGTTACAATGCAAACTGTTCTATCTTCAAGTTTCGAAGCCATTTTTACTGCAAACGTTAATCCTGCAATCCCTGAACCTATAACTAGATAATCTGCAACAATCATAGGTTCTAAATTGAAAGTTCTAACATTCGTTCTATGGGGACCAATGCCTTTTTCCTGATAGTTTCAGGAACCTTTATTTCTGGGCTTTCATTAAGAAGACAGTTATATAATTTTTGAAGTGTATTTACCTTCATAAAAGCACATTCACTACAGGCACAGGTATTATCTTCTTCTATGGGTGCAGGAATTAATTTTGCTTCTGGCACTTTCTTTTTCATTTCGTGTAAAATTCCCGCTTCGGTAGCTACAATAAATTTGGTGTTTGGGTGCTCTTTTACATAATTGATCATTCCAGCAGTAGAACCTATAAAAGTTGCTGTTTTTAAAATATGCTCTTCCGATTCAGGGTGCGCAATAATTACAGCACCTGGGTTTTTCTGATAGAGGTCTAATAACTTATCTATACAAAATGCTTCGTGTACAATACAACTACCATCCCACAGTAGCATCTCTCTTCCTGTTTGTTTGATAATGTACTTTCCTAAATTCTTGTCAGGCGCAAAAATAATGGGCTTCCCTTCTGGCACAGAATTTACCATTTTTAAAGCATTGGACGAAGTACAGACCAAATCACTCATTGCTTTTATCTCTGCAGAGCAATTGATATATGTAATTACCGTATGATTAGGATGCAACGTTATAAAGTTTCTAAATCTATTTGGCGGACAAGAGTCTGCCAAGGAACATCCAGCATTCAAATCTGGTAAAATTACTTTTTTTGATGGATTAAGGATTTTTGCTGTTTCTGCCATAAAATGTACTCCAGCAAAAACGATAATATCAGCATCAGTTTTTGCCGCCATTTGAGATAACCCTAGACTATCTCCTACATAATCTGCCACCTCTTGTATCTCGGGACGTTGGTAATAATGTGCAAGTATTACGGCATTTTTTTCCGTTTTGAGCTTTATAATTTCTTGCTGTAAATCCACTTTTATTCCATTTTATTCAGAACTTAAAAATAGAAATATGTCGAAAGACAAACGATGATAAAAGTCACTATTAAAGATAAAATAATCTTTTTATTATATTTACACTTTTAATTAAGAACAAATGTTATCGAACGCTTCTAAATATGCAATACGAGCTATGTTATACTTAGCTCAAAATAGTAGTCCCACAAATAAAATAGGCGCCAAATTTATAGCCGAAGAATTGGAAACTCCACAACCTTTTCTAGCGAAACTATTAAGGCAATTATCCACAAATAGATTAGTATCCTCTACAAAGGGACCTAACGGTGGTTTTTACCTCTCAGATGAGAATAAGGAGAAATATCTATGGGATGTTATTGTATGCATAGATGGAGGCTATAAATTTGAACAATGCTTCTTAGGTTTGTCAAAATGTGACAACAGAAACCCTTGTCCTGTACATCATATAGTTTCACCTTTTAAAGAAGAATTATTAGACAATTTTAAAGAGAAGACCATTAACAATTTAGTAGAAGAAATTGAGAAAGAAGGGACGGTAATTTCTTTGAAAGGATTTTAATGGAGTCATCCTTTAGTCATCAATTGCATTAAATAACACCCCATAAGTCTCTATACAACTATTACCAAAACTTTTAAGTAGTATCTATTTTTAGTTTTAGTTGATTCAATATACTTTCATTTATTTCTAAATCATTCATAATTTTAGATTTAGAACTTTCAAATTCATTTATACTATTGCTAAAAACTTCTCTATAATAGTCAATACTCTCTTTCAAATTTTTAACAAAAAGAGCGTTATATTTTTTTTGTTTGACATCTATTAAACTACCTGCTTCTTCAATTTTAGTCTTTATAAAATCAATATAAATAGTGAGCTCTTTTATAAAAATATTAGGACGATCGGTTCTCTTAATAACATTAGACTCCCCGTAAATATGCCCAATAATTTCTTTTAAGTCCATAATCTTTGAAAAATAGGCTAGATTAGGTCCAGGGCATAAAGAAACTCCTTTACCTTCTTTTTTAGTATCTAATTTGTACTTTAATAAAGCTGAAGTGCCAAGGCCAACACAAGTACAAGATTTCTCGACAATTTTACTGAACTCCTTTTGATAAATTTCGGGAGTTAACCCTGACTGTTCTAATTCATTAATCTTTAGATTCTGATATTGACGTGATGCAGTACATATACCCTTTTCTGTAAATTCTTTATTTAAAGCTACAAATTTCTTAGGGCAAGAACTTCCTGGCCTTTCTTTTCTAATTAAGGCTATCTTTTCCTCATCTTTGGTATTGCCCTTAAGGCTATGAAAAGGAATTCCTAACGGAGAAATATTACTTAAATACAAATCATCTTCTTTAGCTTTAACCAATTTTTCTAAGGAAGAATTATCTACGGTAGTGGCTTCTGGCACTAGTAGAAAAGGAGTCCCCCAGCCAATAGAATCAATTTTATAATGCTCTAATAGAAACGTATGTTCCTCGGCCGTTCCTACACCTCCTTGCGCAGTAAATTTAATAGGTAAAGGTGATTTTGGTATATAACGTTTTTTATGAGATAGCGCTTTTATTAAAATGCTGTTTGTCTCGTCTATAAATTCTTCTCTTCTATCTCTAAATTGAGCCAATATAGATCCCATAAGGTGACCATCAGTTGCAAATGCGTGACCTCCACAATTGAGTCCAGACTCTATTCTATATTCAGAAACCCATAATCCCTTTTTGGCTAAAAATTTACCTTGAATCAATGCAGATCTATAGTCACTAACCTTCAAGACTATTTTCTTTTTAAGTGTTCCTCTTTCATCAGGATAAAAATCTTCAAACTCTTCTAAATAGCTATATAGTCGAGGGTTCATTCCTGCCGAAAATATCACAGATGATGATAAGTCACTCTTAGCATACCCTCTAAGCGCCGCGTGTGCATCGTTGTATATAGTGGGTAACTTCTCTTTTTTGTGAAAATTTTCTTTGTCCACTTTAGTCATAATATTAACATCAATACTACCCATCGTTAAATTCTCTTCCAAGAATTTTTTTAGTTCATTTATGGTACTACATTTTGATATTAAAGAATTGAATTGATGCTTAATGCTAGATGTTTCAGGTAGAATATCCAGATATTGTTTTAAGTTTTCGCTAACTCCACCTGCTATATTTTTAAGTTCCTTGAATTTATTTTGAGCAGTAGCATTTATGAAGTTTAAATAAGCTGTAATTCTTTTCGCCCTGAAATCTTCTAAGTTTTCTGTAATCTCACTGTAAGGTTGCTCAAATAAACTACAGTACATTTTTCTTAATTTTTCCAATAAAATATCATCCACTAAAGAAATCGCAGAGTCTATGCCAAGGTGTGAAACTTTCAGTGGAGTATCAATGGTAAAGCCTATTCCCATTACAGGAATATGAAATGAGTGTGTATTCATATAGATTTAATTAATTTAATACTACTACTTTTTAAATTTTGCAATAAACTTTTGATAAAGTTGATGAAAGCAGCTGCAACGGAGGATGATTATTGTCACCTTCTATTGATTTTTTAGATACTTTGTGAATTTTACAGAATTTTCTTGTGCGTGTCAATTATTTCCGCAAACGCTTATCCTTATAACATATTGATTTACAATAGTTTTACTCACTTAAACCTAAACAAAACTCTTTTAAATTAACTATTACTCGGACTGCATATTCTTTATTAAAAATCAATCTTCTAAACATCAGAAAGATGATATAAATCATCGCTTTTGACACCCTACCTCTCTTACTTTTACTACAAATAAAAAGGTTTATGATTAATGAACAATTACTGAATCCTAAAAGCATCAGTATTATTGGTGGTTCTAATGACATAAGAAAACCAGGAGGAAAAATAGTCAAGAATATTCTCGATGGTTGTTATTCAGGTTCGTTATACATCGTAAATCCGAAAGAGACAGATGTTCAAGGCCTTAACTGTTATAAGGACATCGATGATCTTCCAAGTACCGAGCTGGCTATAATTGCCATTCCCGCTAAATATTGTCTTGATACAGTAATTATACTCGCCAGAGAAAAGAAGACAAAAGCCTTTATAATTATCTCAGCGGGTTTCGCGGAAGCGAATGACGAAGGAAAACGTATTGAAATAGAAATAGCGCGTATTATTAATGAGGTTAATGGATGCTTGATTGGCCCAAATTGCATTGGTGTAATCAATAATAACTATAAAGGCGTTTTTACAACACCCATTCCAAAATTTGATAACAAAGGGTGTGATTTAATTTCAAGTTCTGGAGCCACGGCTGTTTTTATTATGGAAGCAGGAATTCCATTAGGCGTAAAATTTGCTAATATATACTCCCTTGGTAATGCAACTCAAACTAGTGCAGAGGATGTATTGGAATATATGGACATCAATTACAATCCAAATCAAGACTCCAACATTAAACTGTTGTATTTAGAAACCATTAAAAACCCTCAAAAACTTCAGAGACACGCTACTTCATTAATAAATAAAGGCGTTAAAATAGCTGCGATTAAAGCTGGAACTACTGCCGAAGGTAGCAGAGCAGCTATGTCTCATACAGGAGCCATTGCTAGCTCTGATGTGACCATAAGAGCATTGTTTAACAAATGCGGTATTGCATACTGTAGTGGTCGAGAAGAGCTATTGAGCGTTGCATCCATCTTTAACTATAAAAAGCCTAAAGGAAAGCGTTTTGCCATTATTACACACGCAGGCGGATCTGCTGTTATGCTTACAGATGTGCTCTCTAAGGGTGGTTTAGAAATCCCCAAAATTGAAGGAAACGCTGCTGATGAATTACATACCTTTCTAGATGCTGGCTCATCGGTTAGTAATCCTATTGATTTTTTAGCAACAGGTACTGCTTTGCAACTAGGCAAAATTATTGACTATTGTGATGAAGTCGTTAATTCTATTGATGCAATGATTGTTGTCTTTGGCAGTCCTGGCTTACTTAATGTCGAGGATGTTTACACCTTGTTAAATGGCAAAATCAATACGTGTTCAAAGCCTATTTATCCAGTATTACCTTCAGTCATTAATGCGCATAGTGCTATTAAAAACTTTGTGAATAAGGGAAATATTTATTTTCCAGATGAAGTTGTTTTAGGTCAAGCACTAGTCCAAACCTTAAAAACTCCTACGCCAGACTTAGCGAAAATATCTTTACCGCAGATTGACCAAAACAGCATTAGAGGCATCATTGATAATACAATAAATGGGTTTCTAACCTATCAAAATTGCGCAGCTCTTTTGAAAGCTTCAAATATTCCAGTAATACAAGAAACGATTGTAAATTCAAAAGACAAATTAAAAAACAGCTTAGCAGAAATCTCATTCCCTATTGTTATGAAGGCAGTAGGGCCTATTCACAAAACTGATGTAAAAGGTGTTATTTTAAACATTAGCTCTATAGAAGAAGCCTTAGGTCACTTTGATGAACTAATGTGTATTCCTGAAACTCACAGTGTTTTAGTTCAACCTATGGTTTCAGGGCTGGAACTCTACATTGGGGTTAAAAAGGAAGAAAATTTTAACCATACTATTCTATGTGGTCTCGGCGGTATTTATGTTGAAATTTTAAACGATATAGCAGCAGGTTTAAGTCCATTATCAAAAACTGAAATAAAGAGTATGATTCATTCACTACGCGGTTATAAAATTATTAAAGGCACAAGAGGAAATCAAGGAATCAACGAAGATGATTTTATTGACATCATACAACGCATTTCAGCATTAGTAGAAGCGGCACCAGAAATAGTAGAAATGGATATTAATCCTCTTATAGCCAATCAAGAAAGTATTGTTGCAGTAGACATAAGAATCAAAATTGAAAAGTTATGACTTCAGAATATATACGTATGTTTTAGTTACGAATCAGATAGATTAATCTTTTTAGACTGGGTATAGTAATCATATAGATAGCGATTAATAGTCCTAGACCTGAAATAAAAAGAGCTACATAAACTAAATACTGTGCGTCTTGCATTTCAGAGAATAGTGATTGGTCAGAAAAATGAATCCAATAACTTCTTTTTACTCCAGCAACTAGTAGTGATATTAGGAATAACAAGAGTGTTACGTTGAAGAGTTTTAAACCAAACTTAACCATAAAGGTCATTCGCTGAAACTTCCTATTAATATCACCAGCTACAAAATAAATTGAAGAAAATAATATCATTGTATTAATCCCAATCGTTGTGCCCATTGAATGCGCAACTGTTATATGGGTTCCGTGTGTGTAATAATTTATCGCAGGAATAGAAATGAAGAGTGCGAGTATTATATTAGAAAATATCCAAAAATCTGCTGTCTTCATAAATTTAACAGCTACTTGATGTTGTGGTAGTGAGTTTTTTGATAAACCTCGTTTCCAATCATAAATAATTGATGCCAAAACAATCCATTCTGACATACTTACGCCATAGGCTACATAACGAATCCAAGGTTGAGTAGGTAAAAAATAAGTATGGTGAGCCCAACCAAACATAAGGTTAGTAAGGCCTAGAAAATAAAAGAAAAAAACTTTTTTATTTCTACCCATCTTATCATCTTTAGTAATTTTGGACATTACGTAAATGGATATTCCGTAAACTAGCATATTCCAAGAACCAGTAAAGGAACCATACGACTTCCATTGTACAGCCATATCCTTGGTAAAGTGACTTCGGAAATCTTCAAAGAGCCATAAGTGTGCTTCAGATAAATGATAGATCATAAAGACAATACCTGTTCCCCACATCCAATAATATACAGGCCAATTTGTAACGCTGCCCCATAATGTTTTAAATAAATTGATTCCGAACAAGATCCATCCCAAAAGGATCGGAATGACTAAAACAGGAGTGAAAGCTAAATATTCTCTACCATCCATATATCCCATTAAGTATGAAAAATACAATGCCAGACCAGTTAATACATAAAGAATAAAATGTATTTTCAACAATCTATATGAGTAGAATTGTAACTTGTTTAGATAAAAATATATACTCCCAACTGCACTGAGAATAACCCAAGATATTCCGGATGTAACGTGCAGTGGACGAAGCTTACTAAATGGGGCAAACTCTTTAAATAATTCTGGATAAATATACTGTAACGATGCGCTAAGACCGAAAACCACACCTATTAATAATGAAATCAGGGCAAGAATTAAGAAATATATGGGGTATTTGCTATTCATCTTTATACTTAATCTTTACCCATCCTGTGGCTTCAATATCAGCCTCGTAATTAGGGTAGAAACCTGATTGATCTATCACTTTTAGATATTCAATAATTGCTTCCTTTTCGACTTCTGTAAAATTAAAGTAAGGCATACTTTTTATGCCACTATTCAAAAATGCATTAATATAATCTGGTCCTTTGTTGGGGTGTGAATATATATTGGTTAGATCTGGTCCTAAATAACCTCCTAGTCCATAAATTTGATGGCAAGACCAGCAATTATTGCTTTGCCACAAATTTTGCCCTTTAATTGCTTTAGGGGATAAGGCAATAGACGGAGAATATGATTCAGAACTATAAATCAAGCGATTGTATATTATAAAAATTACAATAAGGGATACTAATACAATCATTTTGACCGTAGTGCTTCTATTTTTAGACCAGACTAACACAATAGAACTACCAATTATAAATTTTCATAAATTTCTTTCACAGATGATTTTTCTACCTTTTGTTGAAGTAAGCTTATTCTGTGTCCATTTAAAGAAGTGTTTTTCTCTTTTGTATGATAGTGTCTCAAATGATGTTCTTTCTGTCTACCAGAACTAAAATTTGAAACCCGTTTTAAATAGCCTATAACTCGTGTTGCGTGGTCTACATCTCTTGAATTACATTCTTTACAGCTATAAACCGTGCTTTTGTCAATATGAAGACAGTCGTTACAAATTGTAATCCTAATGTTAAAACAGAAATAATTACATCCAGCCTTTGCAGTAGCATAGATTAGTTTGATGAATCCATCTTTGTTAGGGGTTTCCTCTAAATTTAGATGCAACGCAGAGCCTCCATCCAAATATTTAATGGTTTCATTACCGTGAAGCATTATTTTATCTAAAGAATTTATGGTTTCATCTTCAACTACATAGAAATAAGAATTATAACAAGCTCGGTTAACCATCAATCCATCATCCTTATCCCATTTAGAATTCTTCACACCTAAATTTTCGGCAGGCACAAATTCGGTATTGAACATATAACCATAATCCTTTTTCCCCGTCCTATTCTCGTCGAATATTAACTTTAAGTACTTGTTGACAAAGTTTTTGTAGGTTTGATTATTACCCACTTTAATACCTTGACTCTCCGCTGCTTCCACCATCCCATTTATTCCTATAGTAAGAAATTGCTTCTCTAATGATATGAACCCAGCGCTATAGGCAGGCAATAGTCCAGCTTCATTATATTCTTCCATAAGTTTTCTAAAAGCGACTTGATATTTATGAATTTTTTTAACTTCTTCAAGGATGTTTGAGTTATTTTGGATAAGTCTGTTCATATTAAGCGTGATTACATTTATAGAACCTGTCGCGACTCCTCCAGCACCCAAGGAATAACTAAATGTATTATCGCTTATTTCACTTCTTAAACGACAGCAAGAAGCAAGACTGTCTGCGTTTTCAGATTGGTAGATAAAAAATGAATTACCTTCACTAAGTTCTTGTGCGCACATTTCTGTAAACTCTAAATCGACAGGCTCTCCATCCTTAGTTAGCATAGCAGCTGTTACTACTGGAAACGTAAGTATTGCTCTTGATCGTTCTTGATTAAACCACTTCATAAAAAAAGCTTGAAGTTCTTTCACACTATCCCACTCAGGCTTTATCATATCTGGAAAAACAAAGTCACCAAACATACTATTAAAATAAGCTTCATCATACAAGGAAATATTCCAAAACACAGATTGATAACCTCTGGCAGCAGCTGGTTGATTAATAGCATAAACAACGTGTTGTAGATGGTTTTCTATAAGTTTTTTATGTGTTTTTAAATAATCCTTACCATAATCCAGAGAAGCGAAATGATCGAAATACATTAAAAATTCAACCGTTGCAAGTGCTCCAGCAAATTGAGAACTTATTGCAAAAACAAGATTTACAAACTCACCGCAAAAACTTTCCAAATGCTTTGGAGCACGACTCTCACCGCCAAGTTTTGTTAAACCATCCAAAAGAAATGGATACATACTTATAGAAGTGCAGTAAGGTTTTAAAGAAGTTTCGTCGTGAACGTAAATTTCGTGGGACTCAATTTGTCTTATATATTCATTAGCCAATTCCTCTCCAAATAATAAGTAGATTTTCTGTTTAATCAATTCTCGATTTACTTGAATATTGATGTCCTTATTAATTTCAGCTTCCATTGTAGCGATATTCTTGGATGTTACATTTGCATTTGCATCAACTTTTGATCCATCTGCTGCGTTAGCTGATTTCAAGTAATCATTAATGAAGTCTATTTTTTGATCTATTTGTTCTTTGGATAATCTTATCATAATTTATTATTTTAGGAATAAGTGGTTTAGTTGTTTATCTGTTGAGACTTCAATGAAACGCTGATTAGTATTGGAACTATCAAGACCTCCTTTTCTGAAATCCCACTTACCAGTTTTGAGCCAAGTAAGATGTTCTTTAATTTTAGGATCTATAGTCTCCTCTCCTGTATATAAGCACGTCTTATAACCTTGTCTTTGTGCATACTTTAACTTGGCTATAAGTTCTTTTTTATGCCATTCCCCACCCATAAAAACCACGCAAGTAGCAAAACCAAAATACCTATAAAGTACATCTCTATATCCTTTGTTTGTCATTTTGGCACCGCTTCCCTTCTTCCAAAGAAAAGGAGAATGGCATCCCTCACATCTGAGTGGACAACCTGAAATGGTGAAACACAAACTTATCTCTCCTGGAACCTCTTGTAAAACAACGTGAAAATCGTAACAATGCATAATATAATTATTAAAAGACCTTTTAATCTTTTATAAAGATATTTTTTTATCTCTTTATTTTAAAATTACAGGTCTTGAGTTATTAAACAGGTTATTAACAATCCTTATTTGATGAGGATTTGCAAATGAAAAAAAGTCTTTCCTAATCTTTTTTCATTGGAAAGTAAATTACAAAGCTTCATCTGAAACAAATCGATTAAATTTTTAATGTAAGTACAGGAATTATAGAATGGTTTGCGACATCCTCACTTATACTTCCGTGAAGTAAATGTGATATCCCCTTTCTGCCGTGCGTTGGAATTGCGATAATATTCGTACCACATAAATGCGAAAAATTATAGATCCCCTCTTCAATTGAAAAATCAGCATAACGATTTACCATTTTGATAGCTCCTACAGGATCTGGATGTTTTGCTTTGGTGAAAAACTCAAATAAAACTTCATCCATTTGCTTAGTACTTTTAAAGGACTTGTCTGGTAAATTAATATAAAGGAAGTTCATTTTTGCATTCAACATCTCTGCTACCTTAGTAACTCGCTTATAAGCATCAAGACTTTCTTCTTTGAAATCACTAACAAATAATATAGTCTCAGACGCAAAATTTAGTCCATTCTTTTTGACCACCAATACAGGTACATTAGAACTACGAACCACCTTCTCTGTGTTACTTCCTGTTGTGATTTCTGCTATCCCTTTGCTACCGCTTGAACCCATAACGATGAGATCTGCAGAAATATCATCTGCAAGAGAACTGATACTGCTAAAATCAATATGATTCTGTATTAAAGGTTCAACTAAAACGTCTTTAAGATAGTCCTTTTCCAGAAATTCATTAAAGCGCTTTGATGCGAGTTTTGAATAATAAAGTTTTTTTGTGATAGTATCCACAGGTGTTTTTATCAAAGAACTATCATCTATATCTGTCATATGTGTCAAAACAAGTTTAGCAGATATACGTTTTGCAATCGTAGCGCCTACTGAGAGCGCCTTTTCTGATTCTTTTGAAAAATCTACTGGAATAAGAATTGTTTTCATTTGAGTTGGTTTTAATACCAACAAAACTAACGTACAATTCTATTTTAAAAGATGATATAAATCACTGCACTTGTGGTGTTCAGCTCAATGGGAAATACAAGACCGTTGCAATAGTCTTTCTATATTTGTTTCGTTTTTCTAGTTTGATTTTTTGAATTAATTTTCACGGATTTATTGCTTTTTTTGTCCATTAAAAGCCTATTTCAAGGCTTATTTCCCTTATATTTTTGAATTAGCCGCAATTATCCCTGGACTTCGATACAAATTATAACACAAGGCTTCCATCAGATTTTGAGTATGCATTTTTTCAATACCTCTATATCTTGCTGTTCCACCAGAGAACCATCTTTTGATTCCTCCAAATGTGCGTTCTACTTTAAATCTTGTTTGCCCTATAATTTTATTAAACTTCTTTTCCCAATGGGTTAAGGGCTTATTTTTATTGAATGTCCGTATAAATTCCTAATTATAGGAATATTTCT
>TARA_R110002051_G_scaffold16276_12_pt1 | contig 31397 bp, 25 predicted proteins | sample TARA_R110002051 | Tara Oceans TARA_R110002051 (sample SAMEA4397023) | marine metagenome | biome: Polar Biome; feature: [MES] marine water layer (ENVO:01000295) within the mesopelagic zone...; material: water (ENVO:00002006), including particulate matter (ENVO:01000060) such... | reverse complement strand
CCTCGACTTCGTCCGCAGCCAGTTTCCCGGCCTTAACCGCGGCTGGACCCTCTTCGACAACGCTGGCGGATCGCAGATCCTCCAAGGTGCGCTCGACCGCATCAACACCTTCCTGATCGAGAAGAACGTCCAGATCGGTGGCTCCTATGAGGTCTCCCAGGCGGCTGCCAGCGCGCTATACGAAGCCCGCACCGCCGCGATGCACCTAGTCAACGCCCGCCGCCCGGAAGAGATCGTCTTCGGCAATTCGACGACGGCGCTGCTGCAGAACCTGGCGCGCGCCATGCACAGCCAGCTCTCACCCGGCGACGAGATCATCGTCACGGTGGCCGATCATGAATCCAATATCGGTCCCTGGGACCGGTTGCAGGAGCGCGGCGTGGTTCTCAAGGTCTGGCCGCTCAACAAGGAGAGCATGGCACTCGAGCTTTCCGACCTGGCGCCGCTGATGAGCGAGCGCACGAAGCTGGTCTGCGTCACCCATTGCTCCAACCTGCTCGGCTCGATCAATCCGATCCGCGAGATCGCCGACTTCGTCCATGAGCGTGGCGCCAGGATCTGCGTCGATGCGGTCGCCTATGCCCCGCACCGGGCCGTCGACGTCCAGGCCTTCGACGTCGATTACTACGTCTTCAGCCTCTACAAGACCTATGGGCCTCATTACGCGCTGATGTACGGCAAATACGACCTGCTGTTGGAGCTCGATCCTCTCTACCACTACTTCTACGGCAAGGACAAAGTGCCGGGCAAGCTGGAGCCGGGCAACCCCAACTACGAGCTTGCCTATTCGACCTGCGGCATCGTCGACTATCTGGTGGCGCTGGGCGAACAGGCCGGCGAAGGGGGCACAATCCGCCAGAAGATCGAGGCCGCTTACGGCGCGATCACGGCACAGGAGAATGCCCTGGCCGACCGCCTCCTCGGCTATCTGCGGTCGCGCAACGACTGCCAGATCGTCGGCCAGGCGCAGAACCGCGAGAGCAGCCGCGTTCCGACCATCGCCTTCCGCTTCGACGGTCGCGAGGCCGGAGACATCTGCCGCGCGATGGACGAGGAGAAGATCGCCATCCGCTTCGGCGACTTCCATTCGCGGCGACTGGCCGAATATCTCGGCCTCACCGACCACGGCGGCATGCTGCGGGTCTCGATGGTGCACTACAATACGGTCGAAGAGGTCGACCGCATGACGGCAGCACTCGACAGGATCCTGGCGACGGAGGCGGGTCTGGCGAAGGCAAGCTGACGGCAGACAGGGGGCAGCGCGCTACCGGCGGAATACGGGCTCATGGTGTGTCTCCCCCTTGGGGGGCATGCCGTCCCGGAGTTTGATCGTCATCAATGAGCAGCCTCTGCACCTGTGCTGTCATGCCGGGCGGCGGCGGAGCGGCGAAACTGCCGTAGCCGCCGACGTTGCCGACGATGGGCCGGCAAGGTCAACGCAACTGGTGATGAGGAGTGTAGCCATGGCTGATGCCAAGTTACCGATCAAGAACGAGCAGACCGGCACGCCCGCGACGTCGGGCGGGTTGTGGTCTCCCTTCGAAACCCTTCGAGCCGAGATCGACCGGCTGTTTGACGACTTCACGCCGGGGGCGTGGCGTCCCTTCTCCGGACGCTCCTTGGTGACTCCGGGATGGACGTTGATGCCGGCGGTCGACCTCGTCGAAAAGGACGAGAAGTTCGAGATCACCGCAGAAATCCCCGGAATCGACGAGAAGAACCTGGAGGTCAAAGTCTCCAATGGCATGCTGACGATCCGCGGCGAAAAGCAGGACGAAAAGGAAGAAAAGCAGAAGGAGTACCATGTGTCGGAGCGACGCTACGGCTCGTTCCAGCGCAGTTTCCCGCTGCCGGCCGGCATCGACCGCGACAGGATCGAAGCGGGCTTCTCGAAGGGCATCCTGACGGTCACCCTGCCCAAGACGGCCGACGCACAGCAGAGCGAGCGGAAGGTCGACATCAAGGCGGCATGACCCGAACGACAGAGACTGAAAATGGCGCCCCGTGGCGCCATTTTTCGTTCAAGGCCAGGCCCGATCCGTTGGTACATCCCTAATCGAGCAGCTCGCGCAGCCGAAGGGCGAGTTCGCGGGCGGTATAGGGTTTTTTCAGCCAACTGCCGGACACCGCCAGTTCGCGACCGGCGATTTCCGGTTCGGCATAGCCGGAGGTGAACAGGACCTTGACGTGCGGATGCTCGGCGCGGACGATCTGCGCCAGTTCGTCGCCGGTCATGCCGCCCGGCATCACCACGTCGGTGAACAGCAGCGCGATGTCCTCGTTCTCGCGCAGCTTCGCCAGTGCCTGCACCCCATTCTCGGCTTCGACGACGGCGTAGCCAAGATCCGTCAGTCGGGAGACGGCGATGCGGCGCACGCGCGCATCGTCCTCCACGGCCAGTATCTTCTCCGATCCACCCGGGAGAGTTTGCGGGGCAGTCGCTTTTCCGTCCGGAGCGGCGGCGGCATCGACCGTCGGCTGGGTGGCCGGCAGGAAGATCCGCACGCTCGTTCCCTGCCCCTCCTCGCTGTAGAGCTGGATCTGGCCGCCGGATTGCTTGGCAAAGCCATAGACCATGCTGAGGCCGAGACCGGTGCCCGATCCCACGCCCTTGGTGGTGTAGAAAGGCTCGAACGCCCTCTGCTTGACCTCCGGCGGCATGCCCTCGCCGTTGTCGGTGACGCTGACGAGCACGTAATCGCCGGTGCGCACATTCGGATACATCTGGGCGTAATCGACATCCAGCTTCACCCGCGCAATCTCGATCGACAGCCGGCCTCCGCGCGGCATGGCATCGCGGGCATTCAGCGTCAGGTTCAGGATGGCGTTCTGCAGCTGCGATGCGTCGACGAGCGCCTCATTGGCCGACCCGGTGATCACGGTGCGCAGTTCAATCGTTTCGCCCACCGTCCGCCGCAGCAGGTCGGAGAAACCGGAGACCAGCTGGCCGACATCGACGATCTTCGGATTCAGCGGCTGCTTGCGCCCGAAAGCAAGCAGTTGCCCCGTCAGCTTTGCACCGTCGTCGGCAGCGTCCTGAGCTTCACGCAGCATGGTCAGCAGGCGTTCGTCGGAGATCTTGCTCTCGACCATTTCCAGATTGCCGCTGATCACCGTCAGCAGGTTGTTGAAGTCGTGGGCAAGGCCGCCGGTCAACTGGCCGATGGCTTCCATCTTCTGCGACTGGCGCAGCTCCTCCTCGATCTTGTGGCGGCTCGTCAGGTCGCGGACGAAGCCGGTGAAGATCCGCTTGCCGTTCACCCTGGTTTCGCCGACGGCGAGTTCCATCGGAAAGAGGGTGCCATCCTTGCGCTGCCCGGTCACAACCCGGCCGTAGCCGATGATGCGCCGCTCGCCGGTGGCGACATAGCGCTCCAGATAGCCGTCATGCCTGTCGCGGTCCGGCGACGGCATCAGGACCTTGACGTTGCGCCCCCGGACCTCGTCTGCAGCATAGCCGAACAGGCGCTCGGCGGCCGCGCTGAAGGAGCTAATCTGACCGGCCTCGTCGATGACGATCATCGAATCGGGCACGGTGTCGAGAATGGAGCGCAGATGCGCCTCCCGTTCCGCCAGATTGTTCTCCGCCACCTTCATGTTCGTCACGTCGTTGTTCATCTGGATGATCATCGGTCGCTCGTCGTCGCCGGTCTGCACGGCGACCCAGCGGGTGGCCACAAAGATCGAGTGGCCTTGCTTGTGACGATGGACGACCTCGCCTTCCCAGATCCCGGTGGCGAGCACCTGAGCGCGCACCTCTTCACGGGATTGCGGAAAGTTTGTCTGCAGAAGGTCGTGCAGGACCTTGCCCACGGCCTCTTCCCGGCGCCAGCCGTAGAGAGCCTCGCAGCCCTCCGTCCAGTGCGTCACGACACCATTCCAGGCGTGGACGATCAGGTTTGCGTGGTTCAGGAGCCGAAGTGCTGCGTCCAGGTCGTTCGCCTCTGCCTTCTGGAGCGCGGCATCTTCATTCATCGTCATGTCCATGTGTCTACCAGGCTAGTGCCGTCGGAATTCCTCGCGAGAGGTGTTTGTCGTCCGCCATTCAATTTCGCATTCATCGCCGTCGCCGGCCAATTGTGCAAGCATGCCGCGACGCAGAATTTCGACGGCATGCCGCCCGGAAGGCGTCAGGACCCCCTTGTTCGCGAGCTTGGTCATCGTCCGAGAGACCGTCTCGATCGTCAGGCCGAGATAGTCGGCGATGTCGAGCCGCGTCATCGGCAGCTTCACGATGGGCGCCAATCCGCCGGCCCGCATTTCCCGCTGCAACTCCTTCAGGAGGAAGCTGCAGAGGCGCTCTTCGGCGTTCTTCGTCGACAGGAGCACCATCTGGTCCTGAGCCGCAGCCATCTCGTCCGACATCTGGTGGAAGACCGCGGGGCGGATTTCGTCGGAATTGGCGAGCTCCGTTTCGAACGCTCTGCGCGACAATCGACGGATTGTCACGTTGTTGATGGCCTCGGCGGTGTAGATGTAATGGCTGTTGAATGAAATGCCGAGGAGATCGCCGGCATGCAGGAACCCGGTGATCACGCGCCGTCCGTCCGGCAATATCCGAACAATGCGCAGCGTGCCCTCGACAACCTCGAAGATGGATTTCGCCTCGTCGCCCTCGAAGAACAGAATCTGGCCCGAAACGAAATTCTCGACCGGCTGCCTGGCAAACAGGGAGTGCAGGCTTGCCGGCGGCGTCACCTGCGAAGGCGCCATCGCCGGGCGGGATCTCGTCGTGCTTTCCATCAACATGTCAGCCTCCATTTCTTGATGGTGGCAATTGACCCTGCGGTCGTAACACGCGAATGGTTTGACTGTGATAATGGGTGCAATCGTGTAACACTCCGTAACACCCCAGATCCCACAGGCTCATGACCCCGGATACCAGCAACAGTCTCCATCTTCTCGTTGTCGACGACGATCTGCGCATACGCAACATGTTGGCGCGATACTTCGAGAACGAAGGGTATCGCGTCAGTTGCGCCGGCGACGGACGCGACATGCGGCTGAGCATGAAGCAGACGGATTTCGACGCGATCCTTCTCGACCTCTCGCTTCCCGGCGGGCAGGACGGCCTGGACCTGGCGCGGGAAATCCGGATGCAGTCCGATGTGCCGATCATGATGCTGACGGGCCGCGACGATGTCGTCGACAGGATCGTCGGCCTCGAGATCGGCGCCGATGACTACATCGCCAAGCCGTTTCACCTGCGGGAGGTGCATGCCCGGCTGAAATCGATCCTAAGGCGGCGAAGTATTGTGTCGTCCGCACCGGTCGAGCCACAGCAGGAACAGGCCGTGTGTTTCGACGGCTGGACACTCAATCTCACCAGGCGGGTGCTGCAGGACCCCGACGGGCAGACCGTGGAACTTACCACCGGCGAATTCGACATGCTTGCCGTCTTCGTCACGCACGCGGGGCGAGTCCTGACCCGCGAACAACTGATGGACCTGACGCGCGGGCGCCAGCTGGAGGCGTTCGACCGGGCCGTCGATGCGCAGATCGTGCGGCTGCGGCGCAAGATCGAGGCGGATGCCAAACGGCCGCAGCTGGTCAAATCCGTCCGGGGCGTCGGCTATGTCTTCACCGGGACCGTCTCGCGGACCTGAGACATTTCCTATTCGACGCTGTAGATCATGCCGAAGCCCACATTCGGCACGCTCTGCGGCTGTTCGAGGACGTGGATGCTTGCAGGGGCGGAACTCCATATATGGATCATCCGGCAGCCCTCTCTCTCAGCCCAGCGACGTGCGAAGGCGATGATCTCCCGACTGACGCCGCTCTCGTCGATCAGGCTGATCGACGCAAAGACCGGCACATCGAGCAGGTCTCCGAGAAGCGGGTGCTTGACGGGCGTCATCCTGAAGATGCCGCGTATGTAGCCCCGCGCATCCTTGGCGGTCGCCCACTGTCTTCGCTGCGCCTCCGTTGCTGTCAGCCTCCTCCACGTCTCGAGATCAAGCGCCGGAACGACGACCTGCATGACTGCAAAAGCCCGGACCACGTCCCGATGGCTCAGACTCTCGATCTCGTAATGGAAAACCATGGACAGTTCCGTATCATGCAGGCTTCCCCTGCTTGGGAGGTAGAGCCCTTGAATTCAAGGAGGATAAATCTCGCAAGGACGTTGCGCATTGATGCCGGTCAAAGATGCCGTTGCGCAACACGTGCGGTGCGGCCAGACGGCAGGACAGGCGACGATGTCAGCGATCAGAACGGAATATCATGGCCGCACCCGAGGTGCCGGCACAGACCTGGCCGAAGCGGAAAGGAGACCACCGCGCACAGTCTGGACGGTGCCGTTTCAGTGAGCGTAGTCGGGCATCACGAGGTCAGCGTACGACCGGTTCCCCGTCGCGGAAGGCTGCATCCCCATGCTCGTAGAGCGTGAAGACGTCCTCGCGCCGGCACAGTTCGGTGCCGGGGCTCATCACGGTTGCGGCCCCGGCCGCCACCCCCAGCCGGAAGGCGTCTTCCAGCGGATAGCCATTGGTCAGCGCCCAGACCATGCCGCCGACGAAGCTGTCGCCGGCCCCGACCGTCGAGCCGACCGGCACGGCAAAGGAGGGCACCTTGATGGCGCCTTCGTCGGTGACCAGCAAGGCTCCCTCCCGCGCCATGGAAATGCAGACGTATTTGACCGAGCCGTGGCCGATCAGTTCCTGGGCGGCGGCCACTGCGCCATTCTCGTCCAGGCTGCGCCCGACGATGCCCTCCAGTTCGTCGAGGCTCGGCTTGATCATGAAGAGACCGCCGACCTTCAGCGCCTCCGCCAGCGCCTCGCCGGAGGCGTCCAGGATGAAGCGGGTGTCCTTGGCGGCGCAGATGCGCGCCATCTCCCCATAGGCGTCCTTCGGCAGACCACGGGGCAGGCTGCCACTGACGATGATGTAGTCCGCAGTCGCCTGCGCCAGGAAACGCAGGGCCTCGCCGTACTCCTCCTGGCTGACCACCGGCCCCTCCGGTACGAAACGATACTCCTGCCCGGTCTCCGTTTCCTTGACCATGAAGGCCACGCGGATGGCGCCGTCGATGGGGATCGTGTGCAGGTTGACCGGCAGCTGGCGGACAGCATCCAGGAAGACCTCCCCTGTCGCGCCGCCAGACATGACCAGGAGATCCGGGCGCTCGCCCAGCTCCGCCACGACGCGGGCGACGTTGACGCCGCCACCGCCGATGTTCTGACGCTGGTTGCGGATGCGCACCTTCTTCGTCGGTACGACGCGATCCGTTTCGTTGGCGAGATCTATCGAGGGATTGAGAGCGACGCAGAGGATGGAAGCCATTTCGTCTCGAACCTTTGGTTTCTAGGAATGTGGTCGGCGCAGATAGAGACCGTGCAACGTGGACAATCAGCATGATATGGGTCGGGAAACCAGAACGGCAGCCCCATCGGCAGTCAGGCGAAGCGCCTCATCCGACCGTGCGCACCGATGAGCGTGACAATACCAGTGCGGCGCGGCAGCAAGTTGACATAGCGCAAGTCGTTCCGGTACCGGCGGATGTTAGTCGCAGCCGCCGACGAGGCAGTCCGCAACGCAGATCCAAAGAAAGGCATCCTTCGTCTCGGCGCCACAGCCTGGAGATATTGTTGTCGCAATGTCTGGGTAACATGCCTGCGAATGGAGGTCATGACATGACAAACGATCTTTCAATCTCCGAAGCCGTATCCGATCCTCTGATCGCCCTGATGCTGCGGGCCGACGGTATGGAGCCCAATGCCTTTGCCGAAATGCTGAGCCGGGCAGCCCGCGAGCAGCTTGAGCAGAAGATTTCTCGGCTTCGCGAAGAGCGTGCCACACGTTTCTATCAGGTACTGTCCGCTGCCGAGGCGGTCGGAACCGGCTGCAGCCATCGCTGACAGGCAGCTTTGTCCCGGACCGGCGGGATCATGCTGTTGCCTTGAGCGTCACGAACTGCCGGCCGCCTGACAGTGCCACGAACTCCTGCGCCGTCTGCGGCTTGCCGAAATAATACCCCTGCCCCTCCTGGCAGCCCAAACTGCGCAGCAGCTGCCATTCGGCCTCTTCTTCGACACCCTCGCAGACCACCGCCATGCCCAGGCCGTCGGCCAATGACTTCACCGAGCGGACGATGGCCTGGCTTGACGGGCTCGCGACGATGCCCCGCACGAAGCACTGGTCGATCTTGATCTTGTCGAACGGGAAGCGGGCGATATAGCTGAGCGAGGAATAGCCGGTGCCGAAGTCATCCAGCGCCGCAGCAATTCCCAGCGACTTGAGTTCCTGTATCTCTTCGAGAAGCCGTTCCGGATCCAGAAGGAAGGTTGATTCCGTCACCTCGATATGGAGCCTGTGTGGCTCCAGTCCGGAGATGGCCAGCGCCTCGCGGACATCCGCGCAGAGATCGCCCTTGGCAAACTGGACGGCGGATACGTTGACTGAAACGGTCAGATGAGACGGCCACCTGGATGCTGTCGAACAGGCCTCCAGCAGAACCCACCGACCCAGGTCGCAGATGAAGCCGTTGGACTCGGCGACCTCGATGAACTGGAGGGGCGACACCAGCCCAAGCTCCGGATGCTTCCAGCGAATCAGAGCCTCGCTGCCTGTTATCTCGCCTGAGTCGAGGTTCACCTGCGGCTGGTAGAGGAGATAGAACTGGTTGTCGCGCAGCGCAGAGCGCATTTCCTGCTCCAGACGCATGCTGCGCGCCTGCGCGATGGCCGCCAGGGGTTCGTAGACATGCCAACCGGAGCCGCCCACCTTCTTTGCCTGGTCGAGGGCGAGCTCGGCGGCGTCAATCCAGTTTGCCGCATTGTCGAGGCCCTCGTTGGCAAGAGAGGCGCCTATCCGGACATCGACATGAATTTTTGCACTGCGGGCGTCGAAGTTCTTCTCGAACAGCGACAGGAGTGCCTGCGGCAGGTCTGCGATATCCGTATCTGAGGCCAGGGCAAGGGCAACACAGAAGACGTCGCCGCCCAGCCGCCCGACGAAGGCGTGGTTGGGATCATGCCCGATGTCGCGGACGCCGGCCATCAGACGCCGCGCCACGGCATGCAGAAGCTGGTCGCCGGTCGCACGGCCGAAGGTCGAGTTGATTGTCGCAAAGCGATGCAGGTCCACCGCGGCCACCGCCATGGTCATGCCTTCGTTGACGCTCTGATCGACACGGTTGATGAGTTCCCGCCTGTTGAAGACGCCCGTGAGGTCGTCCAGCTGGGCCAGTCTGCGAAGCTTGTCCTCATAGACCCTGCGGGCCGTGACATCGCGGACCGTGATGCAGGCAACGAAGGATCTGGACGACTCGTACCGGCCCGTCAGGTTTTCGATTCGGGAGAGCGTCAGAGATGCCTCGAGATGGCGAAACTGTCCGTCACTGACAAGCATGACCTCCTCATGGGCAGCAGGAAGGAGCTTTTCCTCGTGACTACCGGCCTCGATGATGCGGTCGAGGGCCTGGGTGATCTGCGGCGGCCCCATCAGACGAAAATCCCCGCCTCGCTTCAACTCGTGACGCGGCCCGAAGAACGTCGCCGCCGCCCGGCTCTGATCGAGGATCTTTCCGTCGCCATCAACGATGATCACCGCATCGATGCTATCGCTGATCACGCGCTTCAGGATTCGGCGGCTGTTGCGTTTCTCCGCACTCGCAATCTCGGCGAGCCAGGTACTGACTCCGATCTTCTCCATGAGAAGGACCACCAGCGCCGTAATCAGCATGAGGTGGAGCGTCGCGGAAGGCAGGAGCAGCGAGTACTCCTTCTGCAGGAAGTAGCCCCCGATTTCCACGCAGACCACAAATGCAGCGGCGCTGGCTATGACGGGAACCAAGCGCTGTTCGCGCAGCTTCGGGGAGCCCGCGAGGATCACAAACGCCAGAACGAGACCGAGCGGCCAGGCAGGAAGGCGCTCGGGCACCCTTCCCTGCACCAGGGTCTCTGCCGCCAGGATGTGGAGCATGGGACCGCTCAGGATGCCATAGATCGGCACAGGAAACAGATCCTTCAGTTCCGTCGCATAGGCGCCCACCACGACCGACCGACCGGCAAAGAAGCCCGGCTCCACGCGGCCCTGCAGCAGATCGGCGACGGAGACGGCGGCGACGGTTTCGGGACGTATGGAAAAGTCGACCGCCAGTTCCGGCACTCCCGGATCCGCCACCCCGGACAGGACCACCGCCGCAGAGGAGAGCGGATCGCCATCCAGCGTGACGCTGGTGTCGAGGCTCCGGAACAGGCCATTCGGATCCAGGGCGACATTGGCAGCAACCAGCCAGGCATTCTTTGCCAGATCATCGATTGGCCGGGTCACCGAAACCGCAGCAGCATCACTCACGTGCTGATGCTGTTCGAAAACAGGAAGCATGACGCCTCCGGCGCGCTCGAGCGCATCGGCAAGCTGGCGGTCTTCTTCCGGGGAAGAGGGCGTGCTGAAATCGATGTCCAGGAAGATGTCGCCGGCAGCCCCTTCGACCAGCGCATCGATGACCGCTGCATGGACGGAACGGGGCCAGGGCCAGATCGCCACCTGATCCAGGCTTTCCTTGTCGATGGCGACGAAGACGAACTTGTCCGAGGCGTTGCGGGGCGCGAGCTCTGCCCGAAGGTCGAACAGCTGATCGTCAAGCTGCTGAACCAGCTTCGAAGCCGGCAGCGCAAACGGCATCAACAGCAGTGCGGCAGCGGCCAACAGCCGCGCTGTTGTTTTGCGCGGCTGTTCGAGCCTGATCCAATGGCGAAGCAAAGGTCTCAGGGCACGGTCCTCCCGACAGGGTTGCTCGTGCATCGACGCTCAGTCATCACCGTCACGTGACCACGGGGACCGATGGATATCCGGGCGCTACCCGGGACTGCCAGGTCAGCGTGAACCGGGAACCACGTCCTCTTGTCGACGATGAAGTTCACCTCGGCTGTGGTTCTCTCGATATGGCAATCCGCTGCATTGGCCGCGAGAGGGGAGAGGCAGACGACGGTGGCAGCAGCGACGATCTGGCGCAACAGGCTGAGCATGAGACGTTCTCCCTTCCATGCTCACAAAACCACTCGCTAATTAAGAAACCATTCAATTAACGAGCGCCCTTGCAAACAATCCGTCTCTTCTGCCCTTGCCCACTCAGAAACTCGCCGAGACGAGCCTCTGCCGAATTGCATGCAGCTCGCCACCCTTCCGTTCCAGCAGGGACTGCTCCCAGGCGAGCGCGGTTTTCAGGATGACTGTCAGGTCGTCATGGCGGGGCACCCAGCCCAGACGGTCGCGCACGAGGGTGGAGTTTGCCACCACGCTTGCCGCATCGCCTGTCCGACGCGGGCGATAGTTGATCTCGAACGCATTGCCGCCGAGCTGCGTCACAGTCTCCAGTACTTCCAGCACCGAATAGCCCCTGCCGTAGCCGCAGTTGGCAATCAGCGCTTCGCCACCCTGCCTCAGGTAGCTGAGCGCCTTGAGGTGCGCGTTCACGAGGTCGCTGACGTGGATATAGTCGCGCACGCCCGTGCCGTCGGACGTCGGGTAGTCCGTGCCGTAGACGTCGACACCGGCGCGCTGTCCGAGTGCAGCTTCGCAGGCGATCTTGATCAGATGCGTAGCGCCATCGGTCGACAGGCCGGTCCGTCCCATGGGATCGGCGCCGGCGACATTGAAATAGCGAAGAGCGACGAAGCGGAAATCATGCGCCGCCGCCGCATCCTTCAGCATCAGTTCCGACATCAGCTTCGACTGGCCATAGGGGTTCTTCGGCAAGGTCGGCGCCGTCTCGAGTACCGGCGTGTCGGCAACCTCGCCGTAAACTGCGGCCGTGGAGGAGAAGACGAGATGGCGGATGCCGGCTTCCACAGCGGCGGCTGCCAGAAGGCGGGTGTTGCTGGTGTTGTTCTCGTAATATTCGAGCGGATGAGCGACCGACTGCGGCACGACGATCGAGCCCGCAAAATGCAGGATGGCGTCGATGTCGTTCTCCGCGAAGATCTGCGCCAGGAGGTCGCGATTGCCGACGTTGCCGAGGTAGAAACGGGCCGCCGGCGGCACCGCCCAGCGAAAGCCGGTGGAAAGCCTGTCGATGACCACGACATCCTCGCCGGCATCCAGCAGAGCCCAAGCCATGTGGCTTCCGATATATCCGGCACCGCCGGTAACAAGAACGGCCATTCTTATACTCCCTGCCTTTGTTCGTTGGCAGGAAGCGAAACACTTTTCCCCTTCATCAATGCTTACCCGGAGGGGGTGTCGGGCGGGTATATTGCGCGCCAAGGCTAAGGCCACGCCAATGAATTCGCTAAAGTTTTAGCCTTTTTCAGTCCCGCTCAAAGCTTGAGAACGTAATCGGCCAGCCGGGCTGCGGCTTCGCGGACCCGTTGCGGATCCCGCAGGAAGCAGGCCCGCAGGAAAACCTCGCCGCCCGGCCCGAAGGCGGAGCCCGGCGCCAGCGCCACCTGGACCTTGTCGACGATGTCGAGGGCTGCAGCGCGGCTGTCGGTGATGCCATCGACCTTCAGGAAGGCGTAGAGAGCGCCCTCCGGCTTCAGGGTCTCGACGCGGTTGGTGGCGATCAGCGTGTCGCACAGGATGTCGCGCGAGATCTTCGCCCGCTCGATGTTTTCGCGGACGAATTCGTCGCCCTGGTCCAGCGCCACCACGCCGCCGCGCTGCATGAATTGCGCGACGCCGGAATTGGAATACTGGATGAGGTTCTCGATCACCTGTCCGATCTCCGGCGGCGCCACCAGCCAGCCGAGCCGCCAGCCGGTCATCGACCAGTTCTTGGAGAAGGAGTTGGCGAAGATCACCCGGTCGCCCTCTTCCTTGACGTCCAGGAACGAGGGGGCCCGCGTCTCCTTGCCGTAGTAGTAGAGCGCGTAGATCTCGTCGGCGATAATCCACACCCCATGCTTGCGCGACAGGTCGAGAATGGCGGCCAGTTCCTCCCGGGAGGCAGTCCAGCCCGTCGGGTTCGACGGCGTGTTGATGAACATCGCCCGCGTCCGGGGCGTGATCAGAGACTCGAGCTTCTGCAGGTCGAGCGACCAGCCGCCATCGACGAAATCGAGCGGCAGGACAACGGGCTTGGCACCGCCGATCTCGACCGAGGCAACGATGTTCGGCCAGGAGGGGGAGAGGTAGATCAGTTCGTCGCCGGGATTGGTCAGCGCCTGCACGGCCAGCATGATCGCATGCATGCCGGAGCCGGTGACATAGAAGTGGTCGCTCGACAGCGTCTTGTCGAAGTGCCGGGCGTAGTATCGCGACAGTGCCTCGCGCAGTTCCGGAATGCCGCGCTGCCAGGTGTAGAAGGTCTCGCCGCCGAGAAGCGCCTGGCTTGCCGCCTGGTTGACGAAGTCCGGAGACGGCAGGTCGCCTTCCCCCGCCCAGAGCGGAATGAGACCCTCCTGACCGCGCGCATAGGTGATCACTTCGACGATGCCGCTTTCGGGTGCGGAAAGGGCGCGAGGGCTAAGGCTGCTCAGGATGGACATTCGATTCACTCTCCGGCTTATTGCCTTTCATAGCCTACCATCCCCACGCAATCCCATGACAATCCGTGAGGATGGTATCGATTCGAGTGATGGATGTGCCTATCGGCTTTTCAGGAGATCGCGGATCTCCGTCAGCAGCTGGACATCGGCCGGTGGCGGCGCGGCGGGCACGGCGGCGTCGGGCTTCCTCTCTTCGGTAATTCGAATGCGGTTCACCGCCTTCACCATCAGAAAGATGATCCAGGCGAGGATCAGGAAGTTCAACACGACCGTGATGAAGCTGCCATAGGCGAAGACCGCCCCCTGCTCCTTTGCGGCAGCGAGCGTGGGCGCTGTCACGTCCCCGGCCAGTGGAATGAAGTAATCGGAGAAATCGATACCGCCGATGATCGCACCGAGGACGGGCGTGATGATGTCGTTCACCAGCGAGTTGACGATCCCGGTGAAGGCCCCGCCGATGATGATGCCGACCGCAAGATCGATCACATTGCCCTTGGCGATAAACGACCTGAATTCCGACACGACGGCCATAGGCGCTCCTTTCTGAAGCAGATTGAGACTGCCGGAACCTGGCGCTGCGGCAGCATTTATCCAGATCGCGGGTACCGGCGCTTTCAACTTTATGCCAAGTCCGTCGCGATTTCCAAGCAGATGCTTTTGCTCTATCGTCATCAAGCACTTGCCCCGGAGCGGAGGAGACATGGTTCCCGGCTGGCTGATCTTCCTGGCGGCATTCGGCTATATTCTGCTTCTGTTTGCGGTGGCCAGTTATGGCGACCGCCGGAGCCGTCGCTTTGGCGTGGCCGAGGGTGGCAGGCCCGTCGTCTATGCCCTCAGCCTGGCCATCTACTGCACCTCCTGGACCTATTTCGGCGGCGTCGGGCTGGCCTCGCAGCGGGGGCTGGAATTCACCGGCATCTACATCGGCCCGATCCTCGCCTTCACGCTCGGCATGCCGATCATCCGGCGGATCGTCGAGCTGGCAAAGGCGGAGAAGCTGACCTCGGTCGCCGATTTCCTCGCCGCGCGCTACGGCAAGAATTCCACGGTGGCGATGATTGTCGCGGTCATCTCGCTGATCGGCGCCATCCCCTATATCGCGCTCCAGCTGAAGGCGGTCTCGAGCTCTGTTGCGGCCATGGTCGATGCCTCGGCCTACGGGATCGGCAGCGGCAACCTCTACTTCATCGACCTTGCCCTGATCGTCACCCTGCTGATGGCCTGCTTTGCCGTCATCTTCGGGACGCGCCATACGGATGCCACCGAGCACCAGGATGGCCTGATCCTGGCGGTCGCGATGGAATCGGTGGTCAAGCTCGTCGCCTTCGCGACGGTCGGGATCGCCGTCATGTTCGTGCTCTACGAAGGGCCGTCGGACCTCCTGTCGCGCGCGTCCGACAACCTCTTCGTCACCTCGGCAATGTCCTACGAGACACCCATCAGCCGCTGGCTGATGCTGATCGGCCTGTCGGCCTTCGCGATCATCATGCTGCCGCGCCAGTTCCACGTCACCGTCGTGGAGAACCGGACGCCGCGTGAACTGAGAATGGCCGCCTACCTGCTGCCGCTCTACCTCGTCGCCATCAATCTCTTCGTGATGCCGATCGCCATGGCCGGCCTCATTTCCTTCGGCGGCACCGGCAATGCCGACCTCTACGTGCTGCTGCTGCCGCTTGCCAACGAGATGCCGCTGGTGTCGCTGATCGCCTTCATCGGCGGCTTTTCCGCCGCGACCGCCATGGTGATCGTCGCCTCGGTGGCGCTGTCGATCATGGTCTCCAACGACATCGTCATGCCGGTGCTGCTGCGGCGCAAGCTGATGCGGCGCTCCGTTCACCGGGCCGATTTCACCAAGACGCTGCTGCGGGTGCGCCGCATGTCGATCATCATCGTGCTGATGCTCGGCTATGCCTACTACCGGGCCGCCGACAGCGAAACCGGCCTCGCCTCGATCGGACTTCTGTCGTTTGCCGCCATCGCCCAGATCGCTCCCAGCCTGATCGGAGGGCTTGTGTGGCGCCGTGCCAATGCCAGGGGTGCCATCCTCGGCATGTCGCTTGGTTTCCTCGCCTGGGCCTATCTGCTTTTCGTCCCGAGCCTGGGCGGCCCGAACAACGTTCACCTGGCGGGTGCCATTCTCCACTTCCTCTTCCCCGGCACGGCGCTTTTCAATGCCGATTCGGATCCTCTCGTCACCGCCACACTCTTCAGCCTGATCCTCAACACCCTGGCCTTCGTGCTGGGGTCGCTGTCGCGCAACCCGAAGCCCGTCGAGCGGATCCAGGCCGGCATCTTCGTGAAGCGCCATCGGAGAGCCCAGTTCGCAACGCGTGGCTGGAAGACCCGGGTCAGCGTCGGCGACCTGAAGACCACGATTGCCCGCTACCTCGGCGAGGAGCGGATGGAGCGCTCCTTCGACAATTATGCGCGCGGCAGCGGCCGGCCGCTGCAGGAGGACCAGCCGGCGGACATGGCGCTGATCCATTACTCCGAGCAGCTGCTGGGCAGCGCCATCGGCTCGTCGTCGGCGCGGCTCGTCCTGTCGCTCATCCTGCAGAAGGCGGAGGATGCCAATTCCGACACCGTCTGGCTGCTGGACCAGGCCAGCGAAGCGCTGCAGTACAATCAGGACATGCTGCAGACCGCCCTTTCCCAGATGGACCAGGGCATCGCCGTCTTCGACAGCTCCTATTGCCTGACGATCTGGAACCGGCGGTTCCGCAATCTCCTCGATCTTCCCGAGCAGGTCGGTCAGGTCGGCTATCCGCTGTCGGACATCATTTCGATCCTGGTGGAGCGTGGCGACATCCGCGCGGAAGACCGTGCCGATGTCGTCCAACACTTCCAGACGCTGGACGCGCCCTTCCCCTTGGTCCTGAGCGGGGGCAAGCGGATCATCGAGGTGCGCTCCAATGCGATGCCAGACAAGGGCATCGTCGCGACGCTGACCGACATCACCGAACGCGTGGCCGCCGACCGGGCGTTGAAGCAGGCGAACGAGACGCTCGAACAGCGGGTGGAGGAGCGCACGGCCGAACTGACCCGCGTCAACCGTGAACTGGCCGAAGCACGGGCTTCGGCGGAAGAAGCCAATCTCGGCAAGACCCGCTTCTTCGCGGCGGCCGGCCACGACATCCTGCAGCCGCTGAACGCTGCACGCCTCTACTCATCCGCCTTGGTGGAACGTCTTGGCGCCTCCGAAAACAGTGCACTGGTGCGCAACATCGATTCCGCGTTGGAATCGGTCGAGGCGATCCTCGGCGCGGTGCTCGACATCTCCCGCCTCGACACCGGCGCGATGAAGCCGCGCATGACGTCGGTTGCGCTCGACGATCTCCTGCGGCGGATCGAGACCGACTTCGCCCCCATGGCCCGCGAGAAGAACCTCAAGTTCACGGTGGTCCCGAGCTCGCTGCGCATCCGGTCCGACGTCAACCTGCTGCGCCGGCTCGTGCAGAACCTGGTGTCGAACGCAATCAAATACACGATCAACGGCAAGATCGTCATCGGCGCGAGGCGTCGCGGCGACGAGGTGGTCATCGAGGTGCTGGATTCCGGCATCGGCATTCCGGCCGCGAAATTTCGGACCGTGTTCAAGGAGTTCGCGCGTCTCGACGAGGGTGCGCGCACCGCAGCAGGCCTAGGCCTCGGGCTGTCGATCGTCGACCGTATCTCGCGGGTGCTGAACCACCCCGTCGAGCTCTCTTCGGTGCCGGGCAAGGGCACCATCTTCAGGGTCCGCGTGCCGCGTGACCTCGCTTCGCCTCAAACCGCGAAGCCAGCGGAACAGCCGGAGCGGCGGCGCCGGTCGCAACCGCTCAACGGACTGAGGGTGCTCTGCATCGACAACGAGCCGAAGATCCTGGAGGGCATGAGCCTGCTCGTTTCAGGCTGGGGCTGCACCGTAGGCCAGCTGACGTCGCTTGCGGGGATCGAGGCCATCGTGGCCGCCAGGGAGCCGCCGCCGGAGGTCATCGTTGCCGATTTTCATCTCGGCGACGGCAACGGCGTGGAGGCGATCGTCCGGCTTCGGCAGCTGTATCAGGCCGAGATCCCCGCCCTGCTGCTGACCGCCGACCGCACGCCGGAAGTGCGCGCGGAAGCAGAGCGTTACGACATTGCAGTGCAACATAAACCCGTGCGTCCCGCCGCCCTGCGCGCCTATCTGACGCAGGTCGCCGGCATCAAGAGAATTGCCGCGGAATAGCGCGCACCGTTCATCCACCAGTCATCCAGCCTCGCCTAGGAAGCAGATCGCGCGACGCATCTGCGGAACACTCTCGCCGATTGCTGCGTTAAGCGCGCATGATTTCTGGCCCCTGAGAGGCCTGACGAACCGGGCGACCCAAGCGCATCGGATCGGCAGAACGGAGACCGAGACCGATGAAACGGTTTGATATCATTGATGGTATGCGGGGATATTTCCTCGTCTTCATGCTGATCAACCACCTGATCTTTGCCGGCGGCTACTGGCTGGTGAAGGTCAACCACAACCAGCTCGCCTTCGTCGAGGATGCGCAGGGCTTCGTCTTCCTGTCGGGTCTTCTGATCGGCATGGTCTATGCCCGCAAGATGGTGAAGAACGGCTATGCCGCGGGCCGTCAGGCGATCTACTCGCGCGCGTTCGAACTCTACCGCTATGCGATGGGGATCGTGCTCGCCGTACTCGTCGCGCAGATGTTCCTGCCCGACGCCTATACCGTCTGGTACAACTGGCTGGGCTATACGACCTTCGACGACCCGCTGCGGCTGGCCGCCATCGCGACCTTCCTGTTCCAGCCCACCTTCATGGACATCCTGCCGCAGTACATCGTCTACATGCTGTTTGCGCCCTGGCTCGTGAAGCTCGTGCTCGAAGACAAGTGGGTCTACGTGCTGACCGGCTCGCTGGTGCTGTGGATGGCGGCCCAGCTCGGGCTGCAGCGGATCGTGACCGATCCTCTGCACCAGATCGTGATGGGTCCTGACGACCAGGGCATCCGTGCGAGCTTCAACCTGCTCGGCTGGCAGATCGTGTTCTACTCCGGTCTCGTCCTGGGCGCGATGACCTCTGCCGGCAAGATCGACTGGGGCCGGATCCTGACGCCGGAAAACACCTTCATTCCGAAGATGGCGCTGATCGTCGTCTTGTTCTTCCTGCCGCTGCGGATCATGACCGCCAACGGCCTGATGCCCGACTTCATGCTCGGCAAGTTCGCGTCCATGGAAGTGCGCGCGGACTTCGGCCCGGTCTACCTTCTGAACTTCCTGGCTGTCGCGGCCCTGGTGACATGGCTTCTGGCCGCCGGCCCCAGGCACCCGTCGACTTTCGTGCGCAATGCCGCCGGCGTCCTCACCTGGATCTTCTCGCTGAAGTTCCTGCAGCTGATCGGCCGCCACTCGCTTTATGTCTACGTCTGGCACGTCGCCATCGTCTACGCCGTCTACTACTTCGACGGTCGCTCGCCGGAACTCAGCGAGCTGACGAAGACGGCGATCGCGCTCGTCGGCGTGGGGCTTCTGGCAGTCCCGGCCATCTGGCGCGAGCGTGAGAAGTTCTTCGGGACGCCTGAAACTCCGCCTGCCCGCATGAAGCCGCAGGCGAAGGTCGCCAACTGATAGAGATTCGCGGGCGGTGGCTCAGGTCACCGCCCCGATCTGCCACGGCACGAACTCGTTGTCGCCGTAGTCGTAGATTTCGCTCAGCGTCTTGCGCCCTGACGCCACCGCGATGATATCCTCGAAAATCCGCTGACCCGACTGCTCGATGGTTTCCTCGCCGGTGACGATGCCGCCGCAGTTGATGTCCATGTCCTCCTTCATGTGCTCGTACATTTCGGAGTTGGTGGCGATCTTGATGCAGGGCGACGGCTTGAAGCCGGAGACCGAACCGCGGCCTGTGGTGAAGCAGATGACGTTGCAGCCGCCGGCCACCTGGCCGGTCACTGCGACCGGGTCGTAGCCGGGCGTGTCCATGAAGACGAAGCCCTGCTCCGTCACGGTCTCACCGAACTCGTAGACCGCCTTCAGCGGCATCGAGCCACCCTTGGCCACAGCACCGAGCGACTTCTCCAGGATGGTCGTCAGACCGCCGAGCTTGTTGCCATGCGACGGGTTGTTGTTGAGCTCGTCACCGTTGCGGGCGGTATAGTCCCGCCACCAGTCGATCCGCTCCAGAAGCTTGTGGGCAACGTCGGGGGTGATGGCACGGCGCGTCAGCAGATGCTCGGCGCCGTAGATCTCGGGGGTTTCGGAAAGCACCGTGGTGCCACCGTTGCGCACCATCAGGTCGGAGGCATAGCCGAGGGCGGGATTGGCGGAAATACCGGAATACCCATCCGAACCGCCGCATTCCAGCGCCACCTTCAACTTGGACAGAGGCTGCGGCGTGCGCACCGCCGCATTCACGCCGGGCAGCATCTCCTTGATGATCTCGATGGCCGCATCGATGGTCTTCCGCGTACCGCCGTGCTGCTGGATCGTCATCGTCCGCAGCCGGTCGCCCTCTTCCATCTTGTAGTGCTCGAGGATCGGACCGATCTGGTTGGTCTCGCAGCCGAGTCCGATCATCAGGATGCCGCCGAAGTTCGGATGCTTGGCATAGCCCTGGATGGTGCGGATCAGCACCCGGTAGCCTTCCGACTTGTTGTTGAGCGCGCAGCCACCGCCATGCGTCAGGGCGACGACGCCGTCGATGTTGTCGAAGCCGTCAAGCCCCCCCATGCGGTTGAAGTAGTCGGCGATGTAGCGTGACACGGTGGCGGAACAGTTCACCGATGAGATGATGCCGATGTAGTTGCGGGTGCCGGCGCCGCCGATGCCGCGATCGTAGCCCATGAAGGTGCGCCGCTCGGCCTCGGGCAGCATGCCCTTTTCCTCGATGTCGACGCTGAACTGATGCACGTGCTCGGACGGCAGCATGGCGAGGTTGTGAAGATGCACGTGGTCGCCGGGCTCGATATCCTGCGTGGCAACGCCGATGACCTGGCCGTATTTCCTGACCTCCCCCCCGGATGGAATCCGCTTGATCGCAACCTTGTGGCCACGGCCGACCAGACCGCGGGCGATAAGGTCACCGTGTCCGACGAGATTGCCCGGCTGGACGGTGCGGCGCACGACGCCGACGTCGTCGGCTGCGTTCAGAATGATGATGGGTGATACGATGACATCCATTGACTGCTTCCTCCTCCCAGGAGGGGACTCCTGTGTGTTCTTCAAGTTCGGTTGTGACTAGCGCGGTTCGTTTTCCATCCAGCGGCGCTTGGACTCCTCCAGATGCGCCCGCATCGCCGCCTGCGCCTGCAGCGGATCCTTTGCCTCGAGTGCTGCAAAGATCGCCTCGTGTTCGGAGAGGGCGAAGCTCCAGGTTTCCGGCGTTTCGAAGCGGGTGCGGATCTGCGCCGACAGGGGACTGTGGCGTTCGTCGAAGAGCTCGCCGACGATGCGCGACAGCACGCTGTTGCCGCTCTGGCCGGCGATCGTCAGGTGGAACTGCCGGTCCTGGTCGAGCGGCTTGCGGCCTTCCTCGATCTCGACGCGCATGTCGTCCAGGGTCTGGCGGATGGACTGCAGCGCCTCCGGGGTCATGCGGGCGGTCGCGAGGGTGATGACGGTCCCCTCGACTGCGGCGCGGGCCTGCATCAGCTCAAGGGGGCTTTCGCCCATGGAGCGCGTCTGCCAGGGACGACGATCCGGCTCGGTGGTGATGTAGATCCCGGACCCCATCCGGATCTCGACGCTGCCTTCGATTTCGAGCGCGATCAGCGCCTCCCGCAGAGACGGCCGCGAGACACCGAGCTGCTGTGCCAGGTCCCGCTCCGCCGGCAGCCGGGCGCCGGGCGCGAAATGGCCACCCTGGACCAGGGCACGGATCTGGTCGGCGATCTGCTGGTAGAGCCTGCGCGGCTCAGCCGCCTTGATGGGTCCGTTCATGTCCACGCCATTTGTCGATCTGGCCTTACCATACCCATTCGCATCTGACTGAGCAAGGTCGATCCGCAGACGGAACCGCCTGTTTTGCGGCCTCTTCGTCCACTCCTTTCCGATCCGAACCGTTTAATCGCAAAAATTGGCTTGACCAGTTTTGGTCTCGGGGTTTACCCATTAGCAGCTGGCGGTTGGAGCTTGGCCAGCGAAAAAGGGAGGAGGCCGTCGTGCAGACATCGGCTGACATTCAGCATCTGGACCCGCGATCGAGCGATCGCGCCGCCTTGCTGCGCCTCGACGGCATCACCAAGGAATTTCCCGGCGTCATGGCGCTGTCAGGCGTCAGTTTCGACCTCCTGCCCGGCGAAGTCCATGCGGTCTGCGGCGAGAACGGCGCCGGCAAGTCGACCCTGATGAAGATCATCAGCGGCGTCTACCAGCCGACTGCCGGCACGATCGTCTACAAGGGCAAGGAAAGCCGCTTCGCCTCGCCACTGGAATCCGAGGCTGCCGGCATCGCCATCATCCACCAGGAACTCAACCTCGTTCCGCATCTCACCGTTGCCGAGAACATCTACCTGGCGCGCGAGCCCCGTCGCGGCTTCCTCGTCGACCGCAAGAAGCTGCGCACCGACGCCAAGCGCTGCCTCGACCGGCTCGGCGTCGACATCAGCCCGGACGTGCTGGTGCGGACGCTGTCGGTGGCGCAACGGCAGATGGTCGAGATCGCCAAGGCCCTGTCTCTCGATGCCGAAGTCCTGATCATGGACGAGCCGACCTCATCGCTGACCGAACAGGAGACGCGGCTGCTCTTCCAGGTCATCCGCGACCTCAAGGCCTCCGGCGTGGGCATCGCCTATATCTCCCATCGGCTGGACGAAATGGCCGAGATCGTCGATCGCGTCACAGTGCTGCGCGACGGCCGCTACATCGCCACGGACCACTTCGCGGAGACGACCGTCAACGACATCGTCGCCAAGATGGTCGGCCGTTCGCTGGAGGAGAAGTTTCCCGAGCGCACCTCCGTTCCCTCCGAGGAGGTGCTGTTCAGCGTCTCGGGCCTGCGGCGCGAGGGCGTATTCTCCGATGTCAGCTTCTCCCTGAAGCGCGGCGAGATCCTCGGCTTTTCCGGCCTCATGGGTGCCGGGCGCACCGAAGTTGCCCGCGCCGTCTTCGGCGCCGATCCGCTCGATGCCGGCACGATCACGCTGCATGGCGAGACGCTGACCATCCGCTCGCCGCGCGATGCCATCGCCGCCGGCATCGCCTATCTCTCGGAAGACCGCAAGGCGCAGGGGCTGGCGATCAAGATGCCGGTCGACGCCAATATGACGCTCGCCAACATGGAAGCGGTGTCGAGCCGCTTCGGCCTCATCGACTTCAACAGGCACGACGAGGTCGCCGACGAATATGTCGAGCTCCTCGATATCCGTACTCCGTCGATCAAGCAGCCGGTGCGGCTTCTGTCGGGCGGCAACCAGCAGAAGATCATCATCGGCAAGTGGCTGTTCCGCAAGCCGAAGGTGATGTTCTTCGACGAACCCACCCGCGGCATCGATGTCGGCGCGAAATTCGCGATCTACAAGATCATGGACGAACTGGCGGCGGCGGGCATCGGGGTCGTCCTCATCAGCTCGGAACTGCCCGAAATCATGGGAATGACCGATCGCGTCGCCGTTTTCCACGGCGGGCGCATCACCGGTGTTCTGGAAACCCGGAAGACCGATCAGGAAGAAATCATGCGATACGCCTCCGGCTACGGCCCGACGGCGCACTGAGGTGACAATGGCGGATACAAGCGAACAGAAAAGCGGCCGGCTGAGCGACCGTCAGAAGGACATCATCCAGAAGTTTGCCGCGCTCGGCAGCCTCTTTGCCCTTGTGGCGGTGTTCTCGACCACCAGCAGCGCCTTCTTCACCGTCAACAACGGCATGACGATCGCGCTCCAGGTGACGTCGATCGCTCTCCTCGGGATCGGCGCCACCTGCGTCATCATCACCGGCGGCATCGACCTGTCGGTGGGATCCGTGCTGGCGCTCGCCGGTGTTGTTGCGGCGCTTGCCGTGCGCGACTGGGGCATTCCCGTTCCCTTCGCCATGCTGATCGGCATCCTGACCGGATCAGCCTGTGGCTGGATCAACGGCATTCTGGTGACGAAGATGAAGCTGCCGCCGTTCATTGCAACGCTCGGCATGATGCTGATTGCCCGCGGCCTGGCGCTGCAGATCACGGGCGCCCGTGCCGTCTCCGGCCTTGGCGAATCCTTCGGCGTGCTCGGCAACGGCTCCCTGTTTCGCGTCGTCACCATCGGCGACGACGGTTTTCCCAATGTGGTCTTCCCGGGCATCCCCTATCCGGTCATCCTGATGGTGGTCATCGCTGTCGCCGTCGCGCTGATGCTGAACCGCTCGGTGCTCGGCCGCCATATCTATGCGGTCGGATCGAACGCCGACGCCGCGCGCCTGTCGGGCGTCAACGTCAGCCGTGTCGTCAGCTTCACCTATGTGCTGTCGGGCACGCTCGCCGGCCTGACGGGCTGCGTGCTGATGTCCCGCCTCGTCACGGCGCAGCCGAATGAAGGCGTCATGTACGAACTGGACGCGATTGCCAGCGCAGTCATCGGCGGCACGTCGCTGATCGGCGGCGTCGGCACGATCTCCGGGACGCTGATCGGGGCCTTCGTGATCGGCATCCTGCGCAATGGCCTCAACATGAACGGCGTCTCCGCCTTCACGCAGCAGATCATCATCGGCCTCGTCATTCTGGGCACCGTCTGGATCGACCAGTTGCGCAACCGTCGATGAAGGGGGTGCGGACCCGTTCCGCACGAACTTGAGAGTGAGGAGCTCTCGAAACCACGGCCGGTCAGGCCAATTCCACTGGAGGACAACATGAAGAAGCTTGCAACTGCCCTACTGACATCCGCCATTGCGCTCGGGACCTTTTCGGCCGCTCAGGCCGGCGAGATCGCCGTCATCGTCAAGACCGTCAATTCCACCTTCTGGCAGAACGTCCAGAAGGGCGCCGATGCGGCGATGGAAGACGTCTCGGAGCATACGATGACCTTCCAGGGTCCCGCATCGGAATCGGCGATCGCCGATCAGGTCAACATGGTGGAGAACGCCGTGAACCGCGGCGTTGCCGGCATCGTGCTTGCACCGTCCGATCCGGACGCGCTCGTCCCGGCCGTGAAGAAGGCCTGGGAGAACCGCATTCCGGTCGTGATCATCGACTCGATGCTCGCCGAGGGTGCGGAACAGTACTACCAGTCGTTCCTCTCCACCGACAACAAGAAGGCCGGCGAGCTGGCCGCCCAGGCGCTGATCGAGAAGGTCGGCACCGAAGGCAAGATCGCCATCATGTCCTATGTCGCGGGTGCGGGTTCCGAAATCGGCCGCGTCGGCGGTTTCACCGACTACATCAAGGCCAACTCCAAGCTGGAGATCGTCGGGCCCTACTACTCGCAGTCCCAGATGGCGACCGCTCTCAACCAGACGACGGACGTTCTGGCCGCGAACTCCGACCTCAAGGGCATGTTCGGCGCCAATGAGCCGACCGCCATCGGCATGGGCCGCGCGCTCAAGCAGTCCGGCAAGGCCGGGCAGGTCGTGGCCTTCGGCTTCGACGGCAACCAGGACCTTCAGGAGTTCGTCAAGGATGGCACACTGGCCGGCATCGCCGTGCAGGGTTCCTTCCAGATGGGCGAACTCGGGATCGACACCGTGACGAAGCTGATCAACAAGGAAAAGGTCGAGAAGTTCGTCGATACCGGTGTCGTGATCGTCACCAAGGACAATATCGACAAGCCGGAAGCGAAAAACGTTCTCTACTGAACTTCCTCCCGCTGGATGCGCATCCATGATGGATGCGCATCCATTTACCAAGGACATGCCATCATGAATGTTGCCGATACCCGCAAGCTCCCGCGCGCCGACGTCGAAGTCACCCTCATGGGCCTCGGCTGCGCCCAGATGGGCAACCTCTACCGGGTGACCAGCTACGCCGAGTCCGAGGGCGCCTTCAAGGCTGCCCGGGATGCGGGAATCCGCTATTTCGACACCGCACCCTTCTATGGCTACACCCGCTCGGAACGCCGGGTCGGGACGATGCTGACGGACCTCCCCCGCGACAGCTACACGCTCAGCACCAAGGTCGGGCGGATCATGACGCCGGACGAGACGGTGGGCGAGGAGGAGGACGGATATATCCAGCCGCTGCCCTTCCGTCCCGTCTACGACTACACCCATGACGGGATCATGCGGTCCTTCGAGGCAAGCCAGCAGCGGCTCGGCATCCTGAAGCCGGACATCCTCTATGTGCACGACATCGGTCGCATGACTCATGGCGACCGTCATGATCATTACTGGAGCCAGTTGACCGACGGCGGCGGTTTTCGCGCACTGGGCCGGCTGCGCGACGAGGGTTCCACCAGGGCCATCGGCCTTGGCGTCAATGAATGGCAGGCCGTTCGCGACGCCATGGATGTCTTCGACATCGACGTCTCGATGCTCGCCGGGCGCTACACCCTGCTGGAGCAGGACAGCCTGCCACTGATGGACGAATGTGCCCGCCGCGGCATAGGGATCGTCGTCGCCGGGCCGTTCAACTCGGGCATCCTCGCCGGCAACAAGAAGTTCAACTATGCGGATGCGCCTGCCGACATCCTCGCCCGCGTCGATGGCTTGCGGGCGGCCTGCGAGGAACAGGGCGTCTCGCTGCAATCGGCTGCGCTGCATTTCCCGCTGACGCATCCCGCCGTCGTGACGGTAGTCTCCGGTGCACGGACCGCGGAGCAGATCACCGCCAATGTCGCCTGGTTTTCCGAAACCATTCCGGCCTCCTTCTGGACCGAGCTGCGCCACCGCGGCCTGATCGCCGAAGGGGTGCCGCTTCCGCGTGGCGGAGCCTGAGGCGATGCGGATCGATGCCCACCAGCACTTCTGGCGGATCGCCGACCGGCAAGGCCAATGGCCGCCGGCGGAGCTTGGCGCGATCCATCGCGATTTCATGCCGGAGGATCTACAGCCGCTGCTGGCAGAGGCGAAGGTCGATGGCACGGTGCTCGTGCAGACGATGGAAAGCGAGGCCGACACGGCGTTCATGTTGGAGCTCGCAGATCAGACGCCGTCGATCCTCGGGGTCGTCGGCTGGGCCAACATAAAGGCAGACGATGCGCCAGATGCAATCGCCGAACTGGCGCAGCACCCAAAGCTCAAGGGTCTGCGGCCGATGCTTCAAGACATCGCCGACGACCACTGGATCGACGATCCGGGATTGAAGCCCGCGGTCTCGGCGATGATCGATCATGGCCTCGTCCTCGACGCGCTGGTCCTGCCGCGGCACCTCGCTGCGCTCCTCAATTTCGCCCGCCGCTCCACCCGGCTGCCGATCGTCATCGACCATGCCGCCAAGCCGCAGATTTCCGAAGGCCGCTATGGCACCTGGCGCCGGGGGATGGCGGCACTGGCAGCGCTTCCCAACGTCCATTGCAAGCTTTCCGGTCTCTTGACGGAAGCCGGCGAACAGAAGCCGCAGGCGGTGCGTCCCTACGCGGAGACCGTGCTCGAGCTGTTCGGCCCGGAACGGGTGATCTGGGGCAGCGACTGGCCGGTGCTGCGGCTTGCCGGTGACTATCAGCACTGGCTGGCGCAATGCCTCGACATCGTGCCGGCCGACCGTCACGACGCGATCTTCGGCAGCAATGCCTTCCGTTTCTACAATCTCGGCGGCCAGCGCCGCAAAACCTTATGACGGGCCTCCTCCCATGCTGACCATCATCTGCGATTCCCCCGGAACCCTCTCCGCCATCGACCGGCCAAAGCCCACCCGCGGGGAAGGCGAAGTGCTGGTCAGGATCAGGCGGGTCGGCGTCTGCGGCACGGACCTCCACATCTTCACCGGCAACCAGCCCTACCTCTCCTATCCACGCGTCATGGGCCACGAGCTTGCAGGCGTGGTCGAGGAGACATCGGCCTCCAGCCATCTGGTGGTCGGCGATACCGTCTCCATCGTCCCCTATATCTCCTGCGGCCACTGCAGCGCCTGCCGCAAGGGCATGACCAACTGCTGCCGCAATATCGGCGTGCTTGGCGTCCACCGCGACGGCGGCATGACCGAATACCTCAGCCTGCCGGAAAAATTCGTGCTGAAGGCGGACGGCCTCAGCCTGGATCAGGCCGCCATGGTGGAATTCCTGGCGATCGGCGCCCACGCCGTTTCCCGGGCAAGGGTCGAAGACGGCCAGAAGGTGCTCGTCGTTGGCGCCGGCCCGATCGGCATGGCGGTGGCGATCTTCGCGCGCCTCAACGGCGGCGAGGTGACATTCCTCGACGGGCGCACCGACCGGCTGGATTTCGCGACCAACTATCTCGACGTCCCGCACACCGTGAAGCTCGGGGACGACGACACGGAGACACTGTCGGAGATCACCGGCGGTGACTTCTTCGACGTGGTGTTCGATGCCACCGGCAACGCGAAAGCCATGGAGCGCGGCTTCGGCTTCGTCGGCCATGGCGGCACCTATGTCCTCGTCTCGATCGTTTCCAGCGAGATCCGCTTTTCCGATCCCGAATTCCACAAGCGCGAAACCTCCCTGCTCGGCAGCCGCAACGCAACGGTCGAGGATTTCGAGCGGGTGATGGAGGCAATGCGCGCCGGCGCGATCCCGGAAGCGCTGATCACGCACCGGATGACGCTTTCGGAGGTTCCGGAGCGGTTTGCCGGGCTGACCGACCCGGCCGCCGGGGTGGTCAAGGCGATCGTCGAAATCTGAGGGAACGGTAATGCAACGCATGGGCATGGTGATCGGCGTCGCGCCGGGCATGGTGGAAGACTACAAGCGGCTGCATGCCGCCGTCTGGCCGGAGATCCTGGACCTGATTTCCCGCTGCAACATCAGGAACTACACGATCTTCCTGCGCGAGCCGGAGAACCTGCTGTTCGGCACCTGGGAGTATCACGGCACGGACTTCGAAGCCGACATGGCGAAGATGGCCGCCGACCCGAAGAACCAGGAGTGGTGGGCGTTCACCATCCCCTGCCAAAAGCCGCTCGAAAGCCGTAAGGAAGGGGAGTGGTGGGCGATGATGGAAGAGGTCTTCCATCACGACTGATCCTCTACCCCAAGCCAATTCAATGGCCGAGACGATTTAAGGCCTGAGCCAACCCAAGGAACGACATGACCAAGATGCTTGAAGGAAAGACCGTTCTCATCACCGCCGCCGGCCAGGGCATCGGCCGCGCCTCGGCGCTCGCCTTTGCCGCCGCCGGAGCGACGGTTCATGCCACCGACATCAACGAGAAGGCGCTCGGCGAACTGCCGCAGCTCGCCAACCTCTCGACCATGAAGCTCGACGTCCTCGACGAGGCCGCCGTGAACGCTGCCGTGGTGAAGATCGGCCAGGTCGACATCCTCTTCAACTGCGCCGGTGTCGTGCATGGGGGCTCTATTCTCGAGATGAAGGACAGCGACCTCGACTTCGCCTTCGACCTCAACGTCAAGGCGATGATCCGCACCATCCGCGCGGTACTGCCCGGCATGCTGGAGCGCAGGGACGGCGCGATCATCAACATGTCCTCGGTCGCCTCGAGCATCAAGGGCGTGCCCAACCGCTTCGCCTACGGCACCACCAAGGCCGCAGTGATCGGCCTGACCAAGCATGTGGCCGCCGATTACGTGACGCAGGGCATCCGCTGCAACTGCATCTGCCCCGGCACCGTCGAAAGCCCCTCGCTGCAGGACCGCATGCGCGCCCAGGGCAATTACGACGAGGCCCGCGCTGCCTTCATCGCCCGCCAGCCGATGGGCCGGCTCGGTTCGCCGGAAGAAATCGCCGATCTCGCCGTCTATATCGCCGGCGCCACCTATACCTCCGGCCAGGCCTTCTGCATCGACGGCGGCTGGACCATCTGATCCCCCTTACCGACCACAGAGATTGCCATGACCCGCATTACCGATCTTCGCGTCTTCGACCTGCGCTTTCCGACCTCGCAAAGCCTCGACGGCTCCGACGCGATGAACCCGGATCCCGACTATTCGGCCGCCTATGTCATCCTCGACACCGATACGGAGGGTCTGAACGGTCATGGCCTGACCTTCACGATCGGGCGCGGCAACGACATCTGCTGCATGGCGATCGAGGCGATGCGGCATCTCGTGGTCGGTCAGGAGCTTGAAAGCTTCCGCCGGAACCCCGGCACATTCTGGCGGCATCTGACCGGCGACAGCCAGCTGCGCTGGATCGGCCCCGACAAGGGCGCCATGCATCTGGCCACCGGCGCCGTCGTCAACGCCTTTTGGGATCTCCTGGCCAAGCAGCAGGGCAAGCCGGTGTGGCAGCTCGTCGCCGAGCTTTCAGCCGACGAGATCGCCGATATCGTCGATTTCCGCTACCTCACCGACGTGCTGACCCGCGACGAGGCCGTCGCGATCCTCAAGAAGGCGGAAGTCGGCAAGGCAGAGCGGATCGCGACGCTGCAGCGGGAAGGCTATGCCTGCTACACGACGTCGGCCGGCTGGCTCGGCTATCCGGAGGAGAAGCTGCGGCGCCTCTGCCAGGAGGCAGTCGATGCCGGCTTCAACCACGTCAAGATGAAGGTCGGCCGCGATCTCGAGGACGACATTCGCCGGCTCACCATCGCCCGCGAGGTGATCGGGCCGGACCGCTACCTGATGATCGACGCCAACCAGGTCTGGGAGGTCGACCAGGCGATCGACTGGGTGAAGAAGCTTTCCTTCGCCAATCCCTTCTTCATCGAGGAACCGACGAGCCCCGACGATGTCGCCGGTCATCGCAAAATCCGCCAGGCGATCGGGCCGGTGAAGGTCGCGACCGGCGAGATGTGCCAGAACCGCATCATGTTCAAGCAGTTCATCGCCGAAGGCGCGATCGACATCGTGCAGATCGATTCCTGCCGCATGGGCGGGCTGAACGAGGTGCTGGCGGTGCTGCTGATTGCCGCGAAATACGACCTTCCGGTCTGGCCGCATGCCGGCGGCGTCGGCCTGTGCGAATACGTGCAGCACCTGTCGATGATCGATTACGTCGCCGTGTCCGGCACCAAGGAAGGCCGCGTGATCGAATATGTCGACCACCTGCACGAGCACTTCATCGACCCCTGCATCATCAAGGACGCCGCCTACATGCCGCCATCGCGGCCGGGCTTCTCGATTGAAATGAAGCCGGAGTCGATCGCGGAATATACGTTCCGGGGGTGAGTGCCACCGAGGCAGCGCCCCTCATCCGGCTGCCGCCACCTTCTCCCCGCTGGGGGGGAGAAGGTGCTCGTGGTTATGGTCCCTTCCCTCTCAACGCCGAGCAAGGCACGTCCCCCCGCAAGCGGGGAGAGAGTTGGGGTGAGGGGCACGACTTGTAGGCCTAGATCCGCCCCGCTTCGATATCCGCCAGCTTGCCATTGACCCGGTCGCGCCAGGCGCGGTTGTCGATCAGCGCCTGCGGGAAGAGGCCCGGCACAGCGAAGAAGGCAGCCGAGGCGTCGTCGCCGGCGGGGACGGCCGCCGCCTTGCGCAATTCCTCGCGGCGGGGATCGTCGATGTCGGGCGTCTGCTTCGCGTAGGCGATCCAGAGCGCCGTCGCCAGTGCAGCGGTGTCGGCCTCGTCGCCCGCCTTCAGGGCCTCGACGGTGCCGGCGAAGATGCGCTGCGGCAGCTTCTGGCTGCCGTCCATGGCGATCTGCTTCGTGCGGTGCGCGATGGTCGGGTTCTCGAAGCGCTCGATCAGCTGGTCGATGTAGCGATTGAGGTCGATGCCGGGGACCGGGTCGAGCGTCTTCACCGCCGACTTCATGTGGCGCCGGGCAAGGTCCCGATACTCCGCCACCGCCATGACGTCGCGGACATATTCCAGTCCCTTCAGCTGGCCGAGATAGGCGATCATCGAATGGGCGCCGTTGAGCAGCCGGAGCTTCATCTTTTCGTAGGGCTCGACCTCATCGACGAAGAGCGCGCCGGCGGCCTCCCATGCGGGCCGGTCGGACAGGAAGTGGTCCTCGATGACCCACTGCATGAAGGGCTCGGTTTCCAGCGACAGGGCATCCTCA